>Ga0164297_10000542_pt1 | contig 46303 bp, 28 predicted proteins | sample GEODES058metaG_FD_113539 | JGI IMG/M metagenome (GOLD analysis project Ga0164297, IMG submission 113539) | Dystrophic lake water microbial communities from Trout Bog Lake, Wisconsin, USA - GEODES058 metaG | ecosystem: Environmental > Aquatic > Freshwater > Lake | place: USA: Trout Bog Lake... | reverse complement strand
GGCAATATTTATACTACAGAACAAAATAATCAACGGTTAATGGAATTTTCGCCCATTCCTGCTGGTATCACTTCTAGCTACACGCCTCCTCCGGGTGTGGTAGTAGGTGGTGGGGGAAATGGTAGTGGTTTTTATGATCAAACACTGAATTGGCCGCAACAATTATATGTAGATGGTAGTGGGGGCATCACCGTAAGTGATTATATAACTGGTGAAGGACAATACAATGCCTACGTGGATAAAATCGTCCCCAATTCTAGCTGTGTATCCAATACTGGCGAGGTAGGTTTTCCTAACCTCCCATTCTTTGCCCGTGTGGCAGAGAATGCTGATGGTTTGCTTAGTTCGCAAATGCTCTATCCCTATGGTGTGTGGCAGGATGGTGCTGGCAATACTTATGTTTCCAGTAGCTATCAATCCTCGGGTAATGTAGTAATGGAATATCCTGCGGGTGCGTTGGTGCAACAACAGCCAAATGGGGTAAATCCTACCAAGATATACAATAAATATCAGGCTACTTATGCAGTAGATGGTGTGCCAATTTCCACTACAGGGGCTACTGTTGCAGGAACCACCTATGGGTCTGGGGCAAATCAATTGGATAGACCAGTAGGGTTATTTGTGGATGCTCAGGGCAATATATATATTACCGACCAAGCCAATAATAGGATACAGAAATGGCAAGCATCCAATGCCGTAAACTCTTATACACCACCAAGTGGTGGCATACCTGTTACCAATAGTAGCGGCAATGCAGTTACGATTCCTGGCTTAGGCGACTTTAGGGCAATGGTTACTAACTATGAGGGCTGTAGCGTAACTACAAATGCAATAACAATAACCAACACTTGGACAGGTACTACTTCCACCGATTGGTTCGATGCCACCAATTGGACGAGTGGCGTACCTAGTAGCACTGGTGCAGCAACAATACCTGCTGGGGTTACCAATATGCCAAGTTTGACGGTTGAGGCAAAAGATGCAACAATAGGTAGTATCAGTTTTGGAACAGGTGTATCCATAACAACAGGAACTCATAATTTGATAGTGGGTACCAATGTTACTTTTAGTGGCACGGATGCCAATATTAATGGCAACCTATTGATAAATACCAGCAATAGCACAAACATCACTGGCACTGGCACAGTTACTAACTTAGTGGTGGATGGTGCAAGTGGTGGCAACTTAACTATTGCGACTGGTGCTGGAAATAAGGTGAGTGTAACAGGTGAATTAGACATTAAACACAGAGGTGTAATCAATACCAATGGCAACCTTACCCTTTCGTCAACCAGTGTTGGTTCTGCCATCTTCAATTATGCAGATTATAACGATGCGGGAACATTGAATGGTCATCTGACTGTTCAGACATATATACCACAGGACGAAGGTGCCGCCTTCAGGGACTTAGGTGTTTGTGTGAATGGTGCAACCACCGGGGAGTTGGGGTCGCAGGTATATGGCTACCCATCCGGTAACTGGTCTTCTGTTCTTCCAACAAATACTGCTTTAGTACCGGGTACTGGCACTAGGGTTGAAGTAAAAACAGACAATGGTTCCGTTACACTCAATGCCACTGGCACACTTGCTACAGGCAACGTTAATCCAATTATTACACAGGGAGCAAATGCTTTCACATTTGTTGCAAACCCCTATGCGTCCCAATTGGATTTTGAGGCACTGAACCCTACTGCAACCAACTTACAAGATGGCTACTGGTATTTTGACCCGACAAACATAGTGGGTGGATATGAGGGGTATGTATATTATGGTAACCTAACCGGAGCTTCCAATACTTATTCAGGAGGGTTATCTGTAACCCAATACATACAACCTGGTCAGGGTTTCTTCTTGCAGAATCAAAACAATGGTAGTGTATCTTCCTTTACATTCAAAGAAAGCTCTATAAACAATAGTAATGTACAATACAATGTATTTGGCACAAAAACACCTTTGAACAGGATAGCGACAGGCTTGTTTGTCAATGGTAAGAACTTAGATGGCGCAGTAGTGGTGTTTAATGGTAGTTTCTCCAAGGGGTTGGATAAATATGATGGGAACAAAATCAGCAACCACGGGGAGAACATCAGTTTTGTAGTGGATAGCAAAAACCTATGCGCCAATGCTTGTAGCCTTCCAACTGAAAAGGATGTGTTGCCAATGCACTTGTATAACCTAAAGACCAATACAGCGTACACCCTTAAACTGAATGCAAACCAGTTTGTGGGCAATGGATTAAGTGCTTACTTGAAAGACAGTATATTGGGTACTAAGACACTGTTGAAAGATAGTAACTCAGTCACATTCACCACTACTACAGATACAGCAAGTTATAGCAACAGATACACTATAGTGTTTAGCCCAAGTGCATTGCCAGTTAAGAACATCAGCCTTACCGCAACTGCCTTGCAAGGAAACCAAGTGTCCGTAAAATGGAGTGTGGAGGGCGAAAGCAACGTAGCAAGCTACAAAGTGGAACGTTCAATGGATGGTGTAAGCTTCATGGATTTGGCAACTGTAAGCCCAGCAGCTTCAAGCAACTACAGTTATGTGGATGCTACTGCAAGCGAAGGAATGAACTACTATCGTATAAAGGCGACAGACAACGCAGGTGTTGTTGCATATAGCAAAGTTGTTAGTGCTTCGCTCACGATTAACGACTCACGACTTACGATTTATCCCAATCCAATTACGGCAAACAGTTTCAAGGTGCAGTTAGAAGGTGTGGCAACAGGTATGTACAACCTGCGTTTAGTAAACACATTGGGGCAGGAAGTAATGCATAAGACATTATTAGTAACTGGTACTTCATCTGTTCAGCAGATAGACTTTGCAAATAAGGTAGCATCTGGTGCTTATACCCTCAAAGTAGAAGGCAACAATGCTAGTTATCAAGCGCAAGTAGTAATCAAGTAACCCTAACCACCAATAAAAAACAATGAAAAAGGAAACGATAATAAAGGCCGCAATTGTAATAGCAATATTCACGGTAACCTCATTGACATCAAACGGTCAAGGCAACCCAGGCGGCCCCGGTTCCAATGGGAGCGGTACTTATGGAAATGGCAATCCAGTTGGTGGTCCCAACGTTCCCTTCGATGGTGGCATGAGTTTGATACTTATTGGAGGTGGCGTAAGCTATGGTGTGAAGAAATTGAAGAAGAAGTAAAGATTAATTATCAATTAATTAAAGTGCAGCATGCAGCAGCAGGTTAGTTGCTTCGTAGCAACAAAATAAACCCTAAAGCTACAAACCTCGAAGAGCAGCGGAAATAAAATCAACTAGTATATCTTTCTATCCCCAATTGAAAACACAAGGCATCGATTATTTCATCCCGTATCATCATCTCCTCAATAAATCCGTATTGAAAACTAAGACGTTGTTTGTCAAGTGTCCTTATTTGATGGCACAATACAACTGATTCGTTGGATATACCATTTATATTGGTTGGTATCAGCAATGATTCATTTGGATAAATCAGCCTTCCATTTTTCCGTGTTGTTATCGGCAATACACTTATGCTGTTCAACAAGTTGTTGATGATGTCTTCGCTTATTACGATTACTGGTCTCGATTTTCCTTGTTCCGAACCGATGATAGGGTCTAGGTTAGCACGATAGATGCACCACTTTTCAATTTTCACAAGTTGCCATTTTCTATGGCATTAAAGTCATCATTTATTTCATTGATGTCAGCCAAAAATAGAGGGTCATTCGCAGCACGCTTCATCAAGAGTTGTTTTTGGGAATGAGCCAGTGGGGCATCGTCCACTATCACCAATACCTTTTGCTTGTCTTTGAAGTTAGTGGGAAGGTTGATGGATAGTTGGTTGTTTTGCACCTCACAAATTTGCCTTACTATCATACACTTATTTTGGGTAAATATAGTTATATAATCTGAAACCTGATTAATATCTTAGCAAAGCCACGCATCACACACAGCGCATTAGCAGCGAAGTTGAAGCGGACTAGCCGGGACCCTGATTTTCGAACAGACTTGTGCAGATAGGACTAGCAGACAATTACAAAAAAGGATTATTTATCCTCAATTGATTTTCTATAAACAACCCATGTTGCATGTCTTCGGTGTAAAGAGTCTCACATCCAGCTTCTATTGCAGAGGCAACTATAATAGAATCAAAAAGTTGAAACTGATATTTGTCAATCAACTTTTCAGCTAGTAGATAGGTAGAATTTGTACAATTGGTTAGCACACACTTTTTAAGTAGCCTGTTTATTATTGTAAGGGTCGTGCTCTTATCAAACTTAAACTTACGGAGGCAAACATTTGCAAATTCACTTATGTTCTGAGTACTGACTGTAGGCAAACTGTCAATAAGGTTCTCTGATAATTGTTTTTTTACAGGAAAAGTGACATCGAGGGCATAGATTAAAATATTGGTATCAACTGCTATCTTGTTATTCATAATCGTTGGCTTCTTCCCTATTAAATTTATACCCACCCGAACTAAAAGTAAAGTCCTTTAAAAGCTCTTTAATAGGCTTATCTTCTTCTACAAAAGCCTCTTCAACAATTATTTCCACTTTCTTACCATAAGTTTCTTTAGGAAACTTATAAACAGGCTGTTGCTCACTCGGAAAAACTATTTCTCTATACATTACTAATATATTTACTTACAAAGATATACAAACAATAACCATTAGGTGATTGGATAAAAAGAAGTTGCTGTTACTGAGGCTTTTCAAATTAAATCATCGGCCAATATCTTAGCGAAGCCACGCGTCACAGACGGCGCGGCAGCAGTGAAGTTGACGCTGACTAGCTAGGAAGTTTACTGTATTCCAGTTGGAAACTGGTTTGACTAATAGGCACAAGTGACCAGCTATCGCTGAACACTTGCCAGAGGGCTAGCTGGGATATTCAGACCTTCAAAAATCCGTATTCATAAACCTTTGGTTCTATCTTCTTAGCTAGTGCTTTTAATTTGTAACGCAAACCAGCGATTAATTCATTATATCCGTCGTCTTCACTTTTGTTTTTCATTTTTCCTTTTTCATCCCTACCTTGAAAGTGTTCCCTTATATCGTATAGTGAAGCATTTACATTGCAATTTGGTTGGGTATGATAGTATCTCCACAATTTTCTGCCAGCATCGAAGAGAGCTTTTGCTTCTGATGAAAATTCAAGCGGGGTGGTTCTGTTATCAGTTAGCTGTTGATTGATAAATAATTCTGAAACCATATTTGCCTTATTGATTTTTCCCTCAATGAAGTCTGTCATAAAGTTACTTTCAAATTTATCCCTTGATGCTACCTCATATTCAGTAAATGGAATCCAGTTGTTAGTACCGTATTGCGATTGAATGTTATTACTAAATAAAGTATATGCTAAGCAATCGGTCTGAAACTCTAAATCTGTTTTCCAACCATCATTAGGGTATAAGAATTGGTCTCTATTATTTAACCAACTTGGTGAAATACATTGTCTAACCGCTAAATATATTGATATAATGAAGAGATTGTTTTTTGTGATTGTTGCTGTTTTGTGTTGCTTTATGTCACTTTCTGTTGGTCGAGAAGTAATATAAACGCCGTTTTGTTGCTGCATATCTACTCCTGGCAATATTAAAAAACCAATTATTTCACCTTTCTTGTCATAATAATTTCGCAACCAATTGCTTATAAAATCTTTTGGACCATAAGAGCTAAAAGATTTTGTTCCTTCTATTTGATAATTAATCTTCTTTTCATCGGTAGTAGCAATATCTGTTTCAATCTTTGTAATATCTTTTTTTCTACTCAAATCCCATATTAAAAAACCAATAGGGAAGTTTCCTTTTACATTATCGAATGTATTGGCATTGCAGATAAATCCTTTTTTATATTCTGCTTTAAAGATTTTTCTGAATTTTAAAAAGTTTTGTGAGTTTACAAACTTCAAAGTACTGAAAGAAGCCAAGTTTGCATCAGATAAGTCTTTATTTATTCGCAAAAAGAATTGTATGAAAAGTTCTCTAGTTGCTGTGCCAACTGTTGCATTGAAAGTAGTATAGACTTTAGTTGATGTAGCTACATTAGTTTTATGTTCACCATGTGATGAAATTGTAGTTCTATTTCCATGTTCTGCATACGGAGGGTTAATAAAAATAACCAATTTCCTTCTTTTTACTGGGTTGTTGATTATATCCTGCAAACCCTTTGGCAACTTACTAAAATCATCATTCAAAAAATCAAATTGAAAAACATGGTCTTTTAAAAGGTTAGCCCCATTTCCGCTGATAGAGTTTCTATTCATTGTCTGAATACGGTCGTACATCACATCAACATCTGGGGTATCGAGTGTAGATGCCCAAATATTATATTTATTTGTTAGCCCTGCTAATAAGTTACCAGTACCTGCTGCAATATCCCAAACATAATATTCGTCTTGCCAATCTTCACCAAAAACATCGGTTAGGTATTTTTGCGAAAGTTCTACCCAAATCTGTGGTGTAAAAAAACTGCCTTTTCTTTCTCGTACATCTTGTGGAACCAATAAGTCCCTACGTTCTACAATATAATCCCAATATTCTTTCTTGGGTGGTCTTTCATATTTATTCCAAAATTGATTGTGTGCTTTTTGGTTGTCTTTAAAAGAAGTAGTTTGAAAACTAAACATACCCAATTCGTTGAGTTTTCTATCTACTTGATAAAAGTCTTTTTTAAGAAGAACATATAAATTCTCTTTTAAAGATTCATTTTCTTTTGATAATAAATCAGCTAGATAAAAATCGCCATCTATAATTCCACTTTTCTTTGCGATATCCCAATTAACAGCAATTGTAGGTTTAACAACTGAAAGCCATTTATTGTAAATGACCATAAAATTGGTTTTATCAATCTTAATCTTAGAAGTTCTGGATTTGCCTAAAACAAAATTGCTTTTAATAAAGGCTGTTATTTCTTTTTGGTCTGTATCAAAATAAAAAAGTAGCGATTTGTTATCAATAGTTTGCGTAACTCTATCTAACACCAATTGAAATTCTTTGGTTTCATAATTGGAAGGTGTTACGTTCCAATTAAAGTCGTTGGTGTAAAATATTTCGTGTATGTCATTATAAGCAACAAAAGCAATTTTTTTCGAATCAAATGATCCAAGAAAAGCAGGGGGAAGGTATTTGTCAAAAGTTCTTGCTTTTCCAATAGTAAGAATAAGTTGAACAATTGATTTATAAATATCAGATTTGCCATTTTTTGCTTCTGCCCAAAGGAGTGATTCAGTTTCAAAGAAAGTATTTTGTGTTTTATGTTGAGTTTTTAGCGTAACACAAAAATCTATGTTTCCAATAATCTTAGTACAATCATACACTCCAAAATAATCTTGAGCAATCTTATTCTTTAGTTCTTCCTCTCTGATGTTTACGTATGACATTTTAGTAGCTTAATATGTAAATTTTATTGCCAATAATGGATTATAAACGTGAAGGTAGGTTGCTTTCGTATTTTATTCGATTATTTATTGTCTAATCTGTCTATCAACCAGCACAGTTTCCAACAATTTCATTCTTGCAAGACTTCCAAAGGATGTCTTGTGTCTACTAGTCAAACCAGTTTCTAACTGGCACTCGCTCAAATAAACTTTACAGAAAAGAAGGTTCTTATTAGCTTGTTTTCAATGGACACACCTTATCCTACTTCAAAGATGCACAATTAATCTTTATTAACTAAAACAAAGTATTCACATTTTACGATTAGCTTCTTTATTTAATCAATACATCGCTTTGTTGGTTCGCTTAAATTTAAAATACTATTTCATTATTTAAAATACTATTTCATTATTTATAAATACATTTGCAATTATGGTTATTATATCGCACAAAGCCATCAGGATATTTGCTGAAAAGTATCCTGAACTATCAAATGCTTTAGAGCGTTGGTATATTATTACTGAAAAAGCAGATTGGAAAGGCTTCAATGATATTAAGGTATAGTTTAACTCGGTGGATGCTGTTGGTGATGGTTTGTTTGTATTTAACATTAAAGGAAATGATTGCAGACTGATTGCCCGAATAATATTCAGCACAAGAACGGTGTTTATACGATTTGTAGGTACGCACAAGGAATATGATTTAATAACTATTGCATCATTATAAAAAAATTATAGATGGAAAAAATAACAAACGAAATTGAGTATAATAAAGCACTGGACAAGGTGCATTTATTAATGAAAAAGGGTGAGGATAACCTTACTGATGCTGATGCCGAAAGCATTACGGCACTCGCTAGTATGATTCAAGATTTTGAAAAGGTACATTATCCCTTTCCGATGCCCAAAACAATTGCCGATATGGTTGAGTTGAAGATGTTTGAGAAAAAAATTAATAGGGTAGGTCTTGCTAACATGTTGGGCATCGATGCCCCCAAACTATCCCAAATAATGAATGGTAAAAGAAAGCCTGACCTTACGTTTTTAAAAGCGGTTCATCAGAAGCTAGGAATTGATGGTAATTTTATATTAGAGCGTATTTAATGGTGATGTATGCGAACCCCACTCGCGGCAAGTCTTCCGAAGGATGTCTTGTGTGTACTAGTCAAACCAGTTTCTAACTGGCACTCGCTCAAATAAATTGTACAGAATGCAGTGTTCTTATTAGATAGTTTTCAAAAGACACTCCCTTTCTTGCTCAAAGATGGGGTATTATTGGTTACAAAATAATTGTGGGGTAAAATAAATTGGTGGCACAAGCTCAAAAACCTTCCCTTTATCAACTTCCAACGCCCGCCCTCCTACTTATTACCTATTACTTACAACTTAAAACTAAAGCCTAACAACCTAAAACCAATACCTAAAAAGCCCTTTTTCGTGTAATACAGCATCCCCGACGTGTTAAACAGCATTCCCGATGTGTTAAACAGCATTCCCGACGTGTTATACAGCATTCCCGATGTGTTAAACAGCATTCCCGATGTGTTAAACAGCATTCCCGATGTGTTATACAACATTCCCGACGTGTTATACAGCATTCCCGATGTGTTATACAACATTCCCGATGTGTTAAACAGCATTCCCGATGTGTTAAACAGCATTCCCGATGTGTTATACAACATTCCCGACGTGTTATACAAGATTCCCGATGTGTTATACAACATCCCCGACGTGTTATACAAGATTCCCGATGTGTTATACAAGATTTTAGACGTGTTATACAAGATTTTAGACGTGTTATACAAAATATGTAAGAAGAAAAAAGCAACGCTTAGTGCTTCTTACTGTTTTTGTGTCTTTGTGGCAATAAAACATACCCCGAATGGGAATTTCACAACAGCATACATTGCAAATCACTACCCACTTTTTAAGCAAAGCAAGTAAACAACAAGAGGTTTGTAATTAAAAAAATGAAAGGATTCATTTCAAACCTTTCTCAATAAATCTTTACCCCCTCTTTAAACTTTTTATCAAATGGAAACTCTCTTATGAACTGATTTTAATAATTTGATTGAAAAAACTATCAATTTAATAACAAAAAAGTTTATGAAGAAGTTGCTTGTTTCGATTGCACTATTTGTTTGTGCTTGTATTTCAGCCGATGCACAATCCCCCAAGTTGAGTCCCCCGCCGCAGGATAAGGGGTTGCCCTATACCAAATCCGCCCGTCCTCGTGCTTTGGAAGCCATCAAAGGAACCACTGCCATTTTTGTTGGTGGAAGATATGCCTATATCAATGGCTATAAAGTTCGTTTGGATACAAAAGACATCCTTCGCTCTGAAGCTGTTTTACAGAATGGAAAGTTGTTTGTTCCAGAGGCTTTTGCTTCATTAATTACCCAAAAAGAGTTCAATCCAAAACCTATACCGAAGGATTTAATCACCATTGCCGATAAGTGGGTGTATGAAGTAGAAAGGACAACTGTTTCGCTTCCTGCTTCAGTAGAAACCATTATGGTTGATGATAAAAAATACTTCTCTGCCGCCGATTTAGCTATGAGTGTAGGCAAGCAAGTATTACAAACCAAACGAGGTCTATTATTGATTAGCGATAAATCTATTGATTATAAAGGTGAGAATGACAAGGTATTGGATGATTGTGTGGTTACCTTGTTCGATACCCCTGAAAAGCTTGCTGACCCAGATATAGCTACTGAGTATATTCCATCTTTGAAAGCACAAGGCAAATGGACTAAATATGTAAAGGTTACGCCCGAGCAACAAAAGATATTGGATGGTCCTGAAACAAAGTGGAAGATGACGCCCGAATCCGAGTTTGATTACACTGGCTTCAATAAAACATTGTTGGGTTCTGCTGTGCCGCCTCCAGGTGTTTACCCACGTATCTTATTCAGCGAAGCAGATATTCCTATGTTGTACAATCGTATAGCTGGCAATAAGGTTGGTCAGAAATCTCTGATAGAAGTTGAATATCTATTGAAACATAGCTGGTGGGATCCCAGCACAAGTGATGGAAGGATATTCCAGAAGTTGGCAACGGGCGATTTGTCTGGCTTGGAATGGGCTAGTGCGCCTGCTGGATCGTCCCCGTCTTCAATTCCCCAACAGTTTAAAGACGAGAAGCCTGGCATTCACAATTCGCACGTTGCTTATGTGCCTGAGTGTTTGGCAGATATGGCTTTGTACTGTTTGTTAACTAATGATGACATTCACGGCAAGATGGCTGCAACTGCCATTGCCAATTACTTCAAATTGCGTGAGCCTTTGATTGATGAATGGAATGCCGTAAGTGAGTCTGAATTTGGCACAAGCTATACCCGTCCCGATGGTTCCACTGCCGATATAGGTGGCAATGGTGCCAATACGGCTTGGCGAAACATTCACGGTGTTGTGGCTCACATGAACCTTGGTTTGAGCCTTGACTTTGCGGGTAAATGGATGACTCCCGAAGAGAAAGACCTTATGCGCCGTGTAATTGCGAAGGCTACTTATGGTCGCAGAGGCTATGGTCAGGATGGGTCAATCCGTTTCAGAGACATCAATTGGGTGGCTTGGGATTTACCTAATTTCTTAGCCGTTACTGCTATCGAAGGCTTGGATGGTTTTGATAAAGAATCTTATCAAAGCAACTGCGAAACAGTCCGTGCTTTCTGCGAATGGGGTATTGACGACAACGGTGTAATTTATGAAAGCAATGGTAAAACACCCGGTGGTTGTCAGTTTCATACGTTGTCTATGATTGCTTTGGCTCGTCGTGGCTTAAATTTATGGGGGCATCCACACGTAAGAAAATTATTGCAAGGACAAATGCAAATGACTTCTCCTGATGGTAAAGTGGTCGTTAATAGTGGTACACAATATGTTCCTTTCAGTCAACAACATTTCTCTTTGGAAACCGTAGATGAGTACAAAGCTTTTTATCCCGATAACCTTTGTGCAGACTATCTCCTCTCCCAGCCTAGCGTTTCTGGCAATAAAGACGATGAAAGCGACCGTGCTTGGATTTTCAAGGATTTCAATCCCAATAATTACAAATATGAAGTAACCAAATTGCAACGCCTTCGTATGCCTAGCCCTATGTATCCGGGTTTTGTACACGGCTTTTTGTATGATTCCGACTTTAAATTGATCACAAGAAAAGAAACAAATCTCCCACTCGATTTCAATGCGCCTACCCACGGCGTGTTCTCCAGCAGGTCGGATAATGGCACCGATGCCACTTGGATAAATATGATGGTTCGCCCCGATCATTATCTGGGTGCGGGTCACCACCATGCAGATGCAGGTATGTTCCACTTCTCTGCTTTGGGGGTTAATTGGATTACTGAAAGTCCTTTTAACCAAGTTTATGCTGGTAAATACCACAATGAAGTTTTGGTTGATGGGAATGCTGAACCTGATGGAAACAATGGTTTAGGTACTGGTTATCAGGCTGCTGCCACCTATATTGGCGATGCTACCACTAAAGAAGGCGGCTTTGCTACTGCCGACTTAACCAATTCTTACACCTATCGCTGGCAAACACAGCCGGGACAAGATTGGGGTGCAAAGCTCGGTGGTCTTGGTTGGGAACTTGACCCTTCTGAACAGAACCTTAGGACTTTTGCTGGTACTTCCCGCTACAAGATGCGTCCTTGGTGGGCTACTTACACTTATTCCAATTACATAGCCACTTCTCGTTCCAAGTACAATCCTATGGAATATGTATATCGTTCTGTTGGTTTGGTTCGTGGTAAACATGCCTATGGAGTTGTTGTTGATGATTTGAAAAAAGACGGTCAACCGCACCTTTATCAATGGACTGCCATGCTGAATGGTGGTGTTTGGCAAGCTGAATACAAAGGTTTGGCTGGCAATCAAATAGTGTTGGCTTATGGTAAATACGATGATAAAAGTACTGCTGCCAAGCCCCTAATTTCACCTTCAAAGGGCGACCCATTATTGTTGGTTTGCTCAGTGAATGCAGATCAAGAGGGTGCTTTGAACCTCCCTTTGATGCAGGTCAGTACCGAAGAAGGGCCTGCCAATCAAAACAAAGCAGTCACAAAAGCTACTTATTACGACCGTTTGGCTATCAATACCCAAGCTGCAAAAGCAAACTACCATGTACTATTGATTCCATTTAGGTATGGGGATGAATTGCCAACTATCAAAACAGAAGGAAACAAGACAACAATCTCTTGGAAGGACGGACAAACAGATGTACTAAACTTTGCAACCGATGCTACCAATAGAACAAAGGTTACCGTACTTCGTGATGGAAAAGAAGTGGTAGAGAGTAAATAGTTTGCATACGGGCTATTAGAATAAGATTATTAAAATTCTTAAAATGATTAATAAATTCATATCTACACTTATTTGCCTTGCTTGTTATTGTCATTTGGTAACAGCTCAAGATACAAAGCTGAGCGCACCCCCGCAAGATCAAGGATTACCTTACACACGTTCAGCCCGACCCCGTGCTTTGGAGGCTATCAAGGGAACGACTGCCATCTTTGATGGTGGGAGATATGCGTATATCAATGGCTACAAAGTACGTTTGGATACGAAAGACATCCTTCATTCGGAGGCTGTGTTGCAAAACGGAAAGCTGTTTGTGCCAGAAGCTTTTGCTTCTTTAATTACTCAAAAAAAATTTAATCCAAAACCAATCCCTAAGGATTTGATTAAGATTGAAGATAAGTGGGTCTATGAAGTGGAAAGAAGGGAGGTGGATTTACCTGCATCGGTAGAGCAAATAAAGGTTGATGGTAAGGACTATTTCTCTGCTGCTGATTTAGCGAAAAGCGTGGGTAAGCAAGTTTTACAAACCCCAAGAGGATTATTGTTGATTAGCGATAGCCCTATTTTTTACAAAGGAGTGAACGATAAAGTGTTGGATGATTGCGTGGTTACATTGTTTGACACACCCGAAAAATTGGCTGACCCAGACATTGCCACTGAATATATCCCAACATTGAAAAGACAAGGTAAGTGGACAAATTATGTAAAAGTGACGCCTGAGCAACTGTCTATTTTGAATGGAAAAGAAACTGATTATCCTTTTACAGACAAGAAGTTGTATGACTACACTGGAATCAATACTGCTTTGTTCGGTTCCAAAGTACCTAGTCCGGGTATTTATCCCAGGGTTTTGTTTAGTCCAGAAGATGTTCCAACAATTGCAGCAAGAATAAAGCACTCTAAATTGGGACAGATGTCTTGGTTAAAAACTGAATACTTACTTAACAAATCATGGTTTGACCCAACTACAAGCGATGGAAAAATCTTTGTAAAGCTTGCCACCGGCGATACGGCAAACCTTCGCTGGCCTACAACCGATGGCATGTGGATTAATGAATATTCTAACAATTTCAAGGATGAGCAAGCAGGCATTTTTAATACGCATGTAGGTTATGTGCCAGAATGTTTGGCTTCCATTGCCTTGTATTGTTTGCTGAACAATGATGATGTTCATGGTAAGATGGTAGCACACGCTATTGCTAATTATTACCGTTTGCGTGAGCCGTTGCTGGACAGTCTGGATAAAATGAGCGATTCTCAATTAGGAAGTGAGGATTTTAGCGATGCAGGAGTTTGTTCTCATACCAATACTCGTAGCACCGGAGGCCCTATCACTGTAAACCGAAGTAATCTCAAAAGTAGCGTGAATAAAGCACCAGTCAATGACCACCAGATGAGAAGTGGAGGAGGATTGTTGCCACACATGAACTTGGGATTGTCGTTGGACTTTGCAGGCAAATGGATGAGCGATAAGGAAAAAGATGATATGCGCCGCATCATTGCCAAAGCTACTTATGGAAAGAGGGCTTATGGTCAAGATGGCCCTAAAAGGTTCAGGGATGTGAACTGGATGACATGGGATTTGCCTTTGTTTTTGGCGGTTTCTTCAATTGAAGGGTTGGATGGTTTTGACAAAGAGGTATATGAATCGAACATAGAAACCATCAAATCCTTTTGTGAATGGGGATTTGATAAGGATGGAGTAGTGTACGAAAGCAATGGAAAGACACCTGGCGGGTTTCAGTTTTTGTTCCTTTCTATGATGGCATTGGCACGCAGGGGTGAGGATATGTTTGGGCATCCACACCTACGGAAATTTTTAACATCCCAAGTGATGATGACTTCCCCTACAGGGAAAGTAGTGGTTAACAGTGGCACTCAGTATGTTCCTTTTAGTCGCCAAATAGTTTCGTTGCAGTTCGTTTCAGAATTAAAAGCTATCTACCCAACCAATAAAGCTGCTGATTTAATGTTATCTCAATCCAAGATAAATTATGCTTTTACCAAGGAAGATTATTACAGACAATGGATATTAGATGGGTTCAACCCTGCAACTTTTATTGACCAATTGCCCAATAAAGAAAGGATGCGGTTGCCAAGCATTATGTACCCTGGTTTTACAAGTGGGTTTTTATATGATTGCGATCATCAATCAGTTTCAAAGGCTGATTTAAATATTCCGCTACAATTCGATGCCCCTGTACACGGAGTGTTTTCTGCTTTTAGTGATGCTAGCCTAGATGCTGCTTGGATAAATATGATGGTTCGCCCAGATCACTATTTGGGTGCTGGTCATCACCATGCTGATGCAGGAATGTTCCATTTCTCGGCATTGGGTGTGGACTGGTTTACTGAAAGTCCTTTCGGACAAGAGTATGCAGGTAAGTACCACAATGAAGTTTTGGTAGATGGTAAAAGCGAACCAGAAGGTATAAAGGGGGTAAACTTGGGTTACCAAGCTGCGGCTACCTATTTGGGTGCAAATACAAACGAAATGGGTGGTTTTGGTTCGGCAGACTTAACCCAATCCTATTCTTATCGTTGGCAAACGCAGCCGCAACAAACCATTACAGAACAAGCTAAACAAATGAATTGGGAAATGGAACCTTCCGATAGGATATTGAAGATGTTTGCAGGAACTGCGAGGTATAAATTCCGCCCTTGGTGGCCTACTTACAACTATTCAAACTACATGGCAACATCCAGATGCTTGTACAATAAGATGGAATATGTTTATCGTTCAGTGGGGTTGGTTAGGGGAAAACATCCTTACGGAGTTGTAGTTGACGATTTGAAAAAGGACAATCAATCGCACCTGTACCAATGGACTGCCATGCTGAATGGTGGCGTTTGGCAAGCTGATATAAAGGGATTACCTGTCAATCAATTTGTGTTGGGGTATGATGAGAAATATGAAAAGCTAGTAGGGACAAAACAATTGATTACTCCTTCAAAAGGTGACCCGTTATTATTGGTTTGTTCGGTAAATACTAATCAGGAAGCAACCTATGGAATGCCGTTGATGCAGGTATCTACAGAAGCGGGACCCGCCGTTGCCAACCAGTCAAAGGCAACTTATTATGATAAATTTTCAATTAATACGCAAGCTGTAAAAGCAAACTATCAGGTGTTGTTGATTCCATTTAAATATGGGGATGAACTACCAATAGTTTCAATTAATGGAAGTCAAACAGCAATCACTTGGAAGGATGGTCAAAAAGATATACTCAAATTTACTACTGATGCTACCAATAGAACAAAGGTTACTGTTCTGCGTGATGGTAAAGAAGTGGTTGAGAGTAAATAAGTGTATTCGTAAAAATTATATTCAGCAAATAGTATTTAAAACATGAAATATTTAAGATTAGTAATAGCTCATTTGTTGCTCATAGCAAACTTGTGGATGGCAAATGGGCAGTTGCAACCAGCAAAAAAGTTTGAGCCTAACTGGGCTTCCATCGTACGCCAATATCAAGTGCCAGAATGGTATAAGGATGCCAAGTTTGGCATTTTCATTCATTGGGGAGTATATTCAGTTCCTGCCTATCACGATGAGTGGTATCCTCGTTGGATGTATAAAGGCGACGAAAAAAGCCGTTCACACGTGTATGATTACCACATAGCTACTTATGGTAAACAAGATAAGTTTGGGTATAAAGACTTTATCCCAATGTTTAAAGCAGAAAAGTGGAATCCAGAGGAATGGGCAGAATTGTTTAAGGCTTCTGGTGCACGTTATGTTGTTCCTGTTGCCGAACACCACGATGGGTTTTCGATGTATGACAGCAAAATCAATCCATGGAATTCAGTCAAGATGGGACCTCACAGAGATATTATTGGTGAGCTTTCAAAATCTTTAAGAGCAAATGGACTGCACTTTGGTTTATCGTCGCACAGGGCAGAACATTGGTGGTTTTATAATGGTGGGCGCGAGTTTCCTAGTGATGTTCAGGATACCAACTATTATTCTTTGTATGGTCCAGCACGCAGTAACAGAAAAGATTTGAGCGGCTCAGAGGGACAGATATTTTTGAAAGATTGGCTGGCTCGTTGTAACGAATTGGTAGATACTTACCATCCCGAATTGGTGTATTTTGATGTAGTAGGCAGTTGGTCAAAAGATTTTCAGCCTTATGTGCAACAATTCACTGCTCATTATTATAACGATGCGGTGCAATGGAATAAACAAGGCGTAGCCATCAACTATAAAACAGACATATTGGCTAAAGGTGCTGGTGTGTTTGATATAGAAAGGGATGTTTCGGATACGGCAAGAGCAGATTTCTGGCAAACAGATAACTCTGTGGGGGCAAAGTCTTGGAGCTATATCAGCAATGAGGAGTTCAAGTCCCCCAAACAACTTATCAACGAACTAGTGGATATTGTAAGCAAGAATGGTACTTATTTGCTCAATATAGGTCCAAAAGCTGATGGCACCATTCCCGAAGAACCTAAACGCATATTGTTGGAATTTGGCAAGTGGTTGAAAGTAAATGGAGAAGCTATCTATGGCACTCGCCCTGCCGCTATTGCAGTAGAAGGGAATCACAAACCCGGACCAAAAGGACCAGGAAAGGATAGGGTAGAAGCTATTTATGATGCTAGTGATATTCGTTTTACCAAGAAAGAAAATACGCTTTATGCAATTCCATTGGGTTGGGCTACAGATGGAAAATGGACTATCCATTCGTTGGCAGAAGACAACAAATCTCTTTTAAAGGGGAAAATAAAGAAAGTAACATTACTGGGTAGTAACGAACGTCTGTCTTGGAAGCGTACAGCAGATGGTTTGGAAATCATTGCCCCCAAGAGTCAACCCAGTGATTATGCCTTTGCCTTCAAAGTGGAAGGCGAGGGAGTTAAATCGTTTATGGATAGATAAAACTGCCTTTAAATAAATTGATTCGTTACATTTAAATAACATTTTAATTATAATTTTATGAAAAGAAAATTGCTCACAACAACCTGTATTATTTCCTGCTTTTGTCTTTTTGCTTCTGCACAAGCACCCAAGTTAAGTCCCCCACCCCAAGATCAGGGGTTGCCTTACACCCGTTCTTGCCGCCCCCGTGCCTTGGAGGCATTGAAAGGTACTACTGCCATCTTTGCTGGTAGTAGATATGCTTATGTGAATGGTTACAAAATACGGTTGGATACCAAAGACATCCTTCGTGCAGAAGCCGTGCTGCAAAATGGGAAAGTATTTGTACCCGAAGCATTCGCTACAATAATTAATCAAAAAGAAATTCATCCAAAACCTATCCCTAAGGGTTTGGAGATATTGCAGCCACGTTGGGTCTATGAAGTGGATAGGCCCATATATACCTTACCCGCTTCGGTGGAAACTATAACTCTTAAAGGGGCGCTCTATTTTTCGGCAGATGACTTGGCAAAAGCTTTGGGCAAACAAATATTGTTGACCAAAAGAGGTTTGCTGTTGATTAGTGATAAGCCAATTACGTACCAAGATACCGACCCAGTTTTATCCGATTGTATCGTCAGTATTTTCGATACACCTGAAAAACTGATGGATCCAGATATTGCTACCAAATACATTCCTACTCTAAAAGCACAAGGAAAATGGACTGACCATGCACGTGTGAAACCAGAAGATTTGAAGGCTTTGGAGGAAGGAAAGGAAACAGAATGGAAGTTTACGCCGAAGAGTGAGTATGATTACACTGGCTTCAACCAATCATTATTGGGTAGTAAAGTGCCTGCGCCAGGTGTTTATCCAAGGTTATTATTCAGTCCGGAAGATATTCCAATGCTACAAAAACATATTACCGAAAACAAGATGGCCCAAAAGACATTTGCTGAGATTGAGATACTATTCAAAAAGACTTGGTTAGACCCGACCACAAGCGATGGAAAGCTTTTTGACAAGCTGGCAACAGGCGATTTCGATAAGAACGTTCCTGCGGGAATGGGTACCAACACTTATGCGGTTGTTGGATTGACCAAAGACTTTAAACCAGGCATTCAAACTTCACACACCAATTATATTACAAATTGCTTGACCACAATGGCATTGTATTGTTTGCTTACAGACAATGATGCTTTAGGAAAAAAGGTTGCTGATGCATTATGCAACTATTACATCATTGCAGATAAACTGGTTGAGAATCATTTACGCACTTCTGATAGTGAATTTGGCATTAGTGGCGATGATGCCAACAATGCAGAGACTGCTTGGCGTGGCATGATTGGCATGGTTCCTCACATGGATTTGGCTTTGTCGCTGGATTATGCAGGTAAATATATGACGCCCGAGCAAAGGAGATTTGTTCAGTTACTAATTGCAAAAGCTACTTATGGTCGCAGGACTGGCGGTGGCGATGGACCTCGCAGGGGCTGGAGAGACATTAACCACGTTACTTGGCATTTGACCCATCACCTTACCATTGCTGCCATTGAAGGGTTGGATGGCTTTGACCCTGAGGCTTATGCTTCTGGTTGCGAATTGGCTAGCGATTTCCTTGAATGGGGCATAGATAATAAGGGTCAGATGTTTGAAAGCAATGGTAAAAGTGGCGGTGGCTTTGAGTTTGAAATGCTGGCCATGATTATGCAGGCACGTAGGGGTGATAACCTTTTTGGTCATCCACATCTACGGAAAATGTTGACGGCTCAAGTATATACCACATCGCCAAACAGAAAAGAAACATTGAGTAGCGGTACTTGGGGCGGCAGTCCTTTCACACTCTCTGGGACATTAATATTAAAATCATTCTATCCTAATGACCGTGCTGCTGATTTCTTGTTGCAAAATGGTTATCCAGACATTAATTGTTCCACCTTCGATTTGGCTGCTTACAAATCACAATTAGAAAGAAACAGTCACGGAGTTCGTTTACCGGGTGCCAACTACCCTGCATTCGTGATGCCTTTCCCTTATGTGACTGACTGGAAGCCTACTACCCGTGCAGACCTTAAGATTCCTAATGATTGGAACACCGAAGTGCATGGAATCCTTTCTGCCTCCTCTGATACCACCGAGAACGCTGCTTGGCTTTGTTTCCACACCCGCAACAATCACTACATCGGTTCTGGTCACCACCACGCCGATATAGGTATGTACTATTTCTCAGGTTTGGGTGTAAACTGGATTACGGAATCTCCTTCGCCAAAGGCTTATTCCGGTCGGTATCACAATGAAGTGATCATTGATGGAAAAGCAGAATCAGAGGGACCTGCTGCTGGGGGAGATTATATAGGTGCAAACCTTAAACCTTTAGGGGCATTCAGTTCAGAGAATATGACTTATTCCTATACTTATCAATGGTGTACACAGGTTTCTAAATGGGGTGAAGGGTTTAATACGATAGATTCTTCAGTAGCAAAGGATGGTTGGGAATTGGAAACACGCCCTGATAACTTCAAGTATTTCGTTGGAACAACACACTATAAAATGCGTTATTGGTGGCCTTCGTACAACTATTCTAACTATGTGCCTAACCTTCGTGCATTGTGGAACCCCGTGGAATATGTGTATCGTTCTGCAGGTTTAATTAAGGGTACGCATCCTTATTCAATCATTGTGGATGATGCAAAGAAAGATGCCAACCAACACCTTTACCAATGGACTGCCATGACTGCAAAAGGCGTTTGGAAAGCTGATTATAAGAACGTACCTCAAGGAGGGATTGTGCTTAGCTATGATGAAAAGCTAGTGAAATTATGGGAGAAAGGAACTGATGTTGCACCATTGTCAAAAAACAATGGTGACCCGATGTTGTTGGTTTACAGCATTGCCAAACCCAATGACGAAAACAATTTGATGATAGAAGATGTAAAGGAGGATACCAAACAAAACGGTATCACTTTTAGCAATTTTGCTTCTTCTATAGGTTCATATAATAGATTGGTTATAAATAAACACACAGTTACTGCCAACTTCAAAGTGTTGTTGATTCCTTTTAAATATGGGGAAGAATTGCCCATCATCTCAACAGAAAATAACAAAGCAACTATAACTTGGAAGGATGGTCAAAAGGATGTGCTAGACTTTGCTATTGATGGCACCAATAGGACAAAAGTGATGGTGAAAAGAGATGGAAAAGAAGTAGTGGAGAGTAAATAGCTTATTATTCACAGAATATAAAGTGCATAAAAAATGGCAGTAACCTTATTGGGTTACTGCCATTTTTTATTAATACATGCATTTCAGCGTTACTCCGATATACTATTATTTAATATTCTAAATGCTAGTTTCTTAGTAATTATGAAAGCAAAGTACAATTTTATTCGGAAGATTGTGGGCGTTATATTTCTCCATCCATTCGTTACCGAGTTCTTCATTCTTTTCTACTCCCTCGCCACTTAGATACATTTGAGCCAAAAGATACTGTCCGTGGGGATAGTTTTGTTGTGCAGATTTCGTTACTAACTCTAAGGCTCTTTCGTGATTTTTCTTTGCTCCCCTTCCTTTCAGGTACATATAACCACAGTAATATTGAGCCTTCGCCAACCCTTGATTGGCCGCTTTCTCATAATACTGCATCGCCTTTTCGTAATTATTATACTTTGTTTCTTCTTCAAAAGCCAGTTGGAAATTTGTTTCCGCATCTGGACCTTTGGGAAACAACTTATCTATAAAACCCATAGTACTATAATGTTAAAACCCATTCGACAAACAAAAATATTAATTTATAGCCCTATCACGAATGACTCAAAATGAAGAATGTGGGGTTGTCACTCTTATTTATCCCAGACAATGCAAATATAAAGTCGTTTAATCTTTTTTTAATCTTCTTTACTAAACTATAGAGAGAATTTGTTAGAGATACGCTGCCTTAGCAACATTAAGTTTCAACGGAAAAATTTAGTTCTTTGCCGATTACGACTCAACCACTTTACTTCAAAGCTTTAGCATAAACTCCCAAAACCCGCTTTCTGGCAAACTCATGGTTGATAATAGGTTGTGGATAATCAAAACTATCCAATTCGGGTATCCATTTACGGATGTATTTTAAATCTTTATCAAATTTTTCAGTTTGTAAGGAAGGATTAAATATCCTGAAATAGGGTGCCGCATCACAACCACTTCCTGCCGCCCACTGCCACCCCCCATTGTTGGCAGCATAATCAAAATCGAGTAGTTTTTGAGCAAAATATAGTTCGCCCCAACGCCAATCAATCAGCAAATGCTTGGTAAGAAACGAGGCTACTATCATCCTGACCCTGTTGTGCATATACCCTGTTTCGTTTAGTTCCCGCATGCCCGCATCCACTATTGGGTAGCCCGTTTTCCCTGCACACCAACTATTAAAATCAGCCTCATTATTCGCCCATTCAATCCTTTCATATTCTTTTTTAAAGGCCTCCCCTCGCCTTACGTGCGGAAACTGCCAAAGAATACTGTGATAGAAATCACGCCATATCAATTCATTCAAAAAAGTCTCACTTTTATCCTTCGAAAGCCTCGCAACTTCCCTGACACTAACAGTTCCAAACCGCAGGTGAACACCCAATTGAGAAGTTCCTCTTATTGCAGGAAAGTTCCGCTGCTCCTTATACTTTGCTACAATGGCAAGGTTCAAATCTTTACTAGGAAAAGTCTTGTCTACCACCTTAAAACCAATAGTTTCAAGGGAGGGAAGATGAATTGGTGCTTGTTTATAAAAGTTGTTGAAATATTTTTCGGTAGGGTATGCTTTTAGATGAAAAGATGTCAATCTCGACTTCCATTTGTTACTGTACGGGGTAAAAACAGTGTATGGCTTGCCATCATCTTTTAGTACTTCATCTTTCTCAAAAATCACCTGGTCTTTATAAGTGTGCAGCGAGGCATTGTGCTGTTGCAACAACTCATTTATCTGCGCATCGCGGTCTATGGCGTATTGCTCATAATCGTGATTTGCAAATACTTTTTCTATTGTATAAAGTGAAAGTATTTGTTTAAAAGCCTCTAAGGGAGTCGTGTAAAACACCTGAAGACTGCTTCCCATACTTACAAGTTTCTGTTGCATTTCGGCAAGGGCAGCATGAATAAACTCGACCCTCCTATCAGCTTTGTCCTCTAATTTATCCAAGATATTCTTATCAAAAATAAAGATGGGAAGTACAGGGTTTTCACTTTTAAGTGCGTGATACAGTGCAGCATTGTCCGTCAGCCTTAAATCCCTCCTGAACCATACGATATTGATTAAATCCATTGTTGTTTTTTATTTAGGATAAAACACCAATTGAAGAGAATAGTTTTTGAATAATTGTGTAAAAATCCTATATCATTACCTGATGAAAAATCTTACCCTCTCCTTAAGGTTATCGTGCCAATAAAATAAATCCCATCCATTAGAATTGAAAAATTAACTAATTGACGATTGTGGTAGCGAAATAGCTTCTACTCATCGGCGTAATATATCTATTCCTAGTGTTATCCAATAGTATTCTTGGAGATAATCCGATGCATGCAAAGTGATTTTTTAGTTTCATATAAAAATTGCTTCTAAAAATAATCTACTATCAAATTATTTCTCCTACATTTGCAGCCATTAAAAAATAAAAGGAAGCAATACCGTTTGCTTTAAAAGAAAATTACAATGGCAATTACTAAAGAAAAAAAGGTTAGCATTTTCACCCAATATGGTGGTGCTGCATCAAACACTGGTTCTACAGAAGCTCAAGTAGCTTTGTTGACCGAACGCATACTTGATTTAAGTAAGCACCTTCAAAAAAACAAAAAAGACTTCTCTACTCAGAAAGGGCTTATCGCATTGGTGGGCGAACGTAAAAGTTTGTTGTCTTACCTGCAAAAGAAAGACTTGATGGGTTACCGTGCTTTAATTGAAAAACTAGGTCTTAGGAAATAGCCCCTTTCCCCTACTAAAGGGGGTTTGGAGGCATTCATATACATTCCCAAAAGAATACTATATGCAAATCCCAACTTCTCTTAGATGTTGGGATTTCTGTTTTTCATACCAAAAATTATTCTTCTCAAAAAGTATTGCCATTCTTTCAGTCTTGGCTTTACATCAATTCAACAAAATGTTATCACAACCGATACAATCAAGTTTTCTGTTGCCCGATGGTTCTGAAGTAATCATCGAAACAGGCAAGATAGCCCGTCAGGCTGATGGTGCCGTTACAGTTCGCCAAGGAAACTGTATATTATTAGCAACCGTGGTTGCCAACAAAGACCCTAGAGAAGGTCAGGACTTCTTTCCGCTTAGCGTAGATTATCAAGAAAAGTTTGCTTCTGCGGGTCGTATCCCTGGTTCATTCTTTAAACGTGAGGCCCGCTTGAATGATTATGAAATATTAACCAGCCGTTTGATAGACAGGGCACTCCGTCCATTGTTCCCAGAAGATTACTTCTGTGATGTTCAGGTTTTAATCAGTCTTATCTCCAGCGACCCTGAAGTAATGCCAGATGCATTGGCTTGTTTGGCTGCATCTGCTGCATTGGCTGTTTCTGATATTCCTGTAAAAGAAATTATCTCTGAAGTGCGTATCGGTCGTTTGAATGGTCAATTCATTGTGAACCCTACCAGAAGCCAATTGGAAAAAGTGGATATGGAATTTATCATCGCAGCAACTGAAAAGAACCTGATGATGGTGGAAGGTGAAGCAAAAGAATGTAGCGAGGAAGATTTGGTAAAGGCTTTGCAATTGGCACACGATGCTATTCGTATCCAAATCAAGGCACAAGAAAAGCTTGGTCAATTAAAAGGAATCACTGCAAAAAGAGATTATAAGAAACCTGTTGAGGACTTAGAAATAAAAGCTAAAGTTGAGGCATTTGCTAAAGATAGGATATACGAAATCTCCCGTAAAGGTTCTTCAAAACACGAAAGAAGCGATGCTTATGGTTTGCTGAAAGACGAATTGATAGCTAGCCTTGGTGAAGAAGCAACTGATGTTCAAAAGAAATTGGCTAAGAAATATTATGCTGACTTGCAATGGGAAGTGGTAAGAAGCATGATTATAGACGACCGTTTCCGTTTGGATGGCAGGAAGCTGGATGAAGTTCGTCCGTTGGCAATGGAAGTAGATATTCTTCCTGGGCCACACGGTTCTTCTTTGTTTACCCGTGGCGAAACACAATCATTGACTACAGTTACTTTCGGGACTCCACTAGATGAATTGTTGGTAGAAAGTGCTGGTAAATCTGTAGAAAGCAAATTCTATTTACACTACAACTTCCCTCCATTCAGTACGGGTGAAGTGAAGATGATGCGTGGTCAAAGTCGTAGGGAAGTTGGTCACGGTAACCTTGCCCAACGTTCTTTGAAACAAATGATGCCGGGTGATACCTACGCTTATACAGTTCGCGTGGTAAGTGATATATTGGAAAGCAATGGTTCATCTTCTATGGCTACTGTTTGTGCTGGTTCACTTGCGTTGATGGATGCTGGTGTGCCAATTCCTAAGCACGTAAGTGGTGTGGCAATGGGCTTGATTACCCGTGAAGATAATAAATACGCAATCCTTACAGATATATTGGGTGATGAAGATCATTTGGGAGATATGGACTTTAAAGTAACAGGTACTCGTGATGGTATCTGTGGTGTTCAAATGGATATTAAGGTTGATGGCTTGAGTATGGATACTATGCGTGAAGCATTGGCACAGGCTCGTAAGGGTCGTTTGCATATCTTGGATGCCATGTACGAAACAATTCCTGCTGCTCGTGAAGATGTGAAACCACATGCACCAAGAGTAATCAAGTACATCATTGACAAAGAATATATCGGTGCTGTAATCGGACCAGGTGGTAAGATTATTCAAGAGATACAAAAGGAAACTGGTACTACCATCAACATCACTGAGGTTGGTAATACTGGTGAAGTGAGCATTTTCTCTAGCAATAAAGAAGCCGTTGAAAGGGCATTGAATTGGGTGAAAGGCATCGTAATGGTTCCAGAAGTAGGAACTGTTTATGATGGAACGGTGAAGAGCATTAAAGAATTTGGTGCTTTTGTAGAGTTCCTTCCTAAGAAAGAAGGCTTGTTGCACATCAGCGAAATTAGTTGGAAAAGACTGGAAACAATGGATGGTGTATTGAAAGAAGGCGATAAGATACAAGTAAAATTGCTTGACATTGACCCTCGCACTGGTAAGTTCAAATTGAGCCGCAAGGCAATATTGCCAAGACCAGAACCACAAGGATAAACTTGGTTTCCTTATACATAAAAAAAGCAGCTAACCTTTTCAGGTTAGCTGCTTTTTTGTATCCATTATCAATTGTAAATTATCAATTAACTAAAACCCCCACCCCGCTCACATTGCCATCTGTTGTTTGGATACGAAGATGATAAACCCCTGCTGGCAAATTACTTACAGACAATGAAGGATTAGTAGCATCCTTCAACGAAACAACCTTTACCACCCTACCCATATTATCAATCATTTGTACGGAAACAATATGATTGCCCTTAATAGTTACTGCCTCTTTTGATGGATTAGGATACACTGTTAACTGATTACTGTTTACTGTAACCTGCACAGAGACTACCTTACTGTACGATGCCGCCCCATCTTTATCTACACTTTCCAACCTATAGTAGTTGATGCCATTGGTTGGGTGCGTATCAGTAAAACTATAACTATTAGCCCCACTGCCTATTGCTTTTACGGTACCAATGTTTGTAAAGGAAGTACCCTCTGTGCTATGTTGGATAATAAAGTGGCTGGTGTTTAGTTCGGTGGCTGTTTGCCATAGTACTAATACTTTACCATTGGTTTCTTTAGCTTCAATATTGATTTCTTTAATTGGCAAAGTTGTAACGTTGATTGTATCACTGTATAAAGTAAGTTGTGTTGTATCAGTTGCGATTGACCAAAATTTGCCAATTACTGTCATTGTATAAGTAGAATCATTCTTGATTGTTGCTACCAAAGTATCATTTCTGAACCATTTAAAAGTATTATTTGCAGGGGTGCCACCAACAGGAAAGAATAATTGATTGCCATTTTTATTTAACGGTACTGTTGATTGGGGAGCATATGTCAGTTGTGCGGCTTGAATGTTTGTTGCCTCTTCAGCGGCGGTGAAATTGTACCGATTATTATTAACTTTAAATACTTGAATTTGAAAGCTTCCGTTTGGATAACAATACTGGCAACTCTCAGGTGGATTCTTGGGTAGTCCGAAATTTCCTATTTTACTATGGTTTCCAGTGCCCAAAATGATTATTGGAATAATAGTATCATAACAAGAAGGCAAATCCCCACTTAGTTCATTATTACTAAAGTCTAATGTATCTAATCTCATTAAATTCCCTAAGTTGTTTGGTATTGTACCAATTAAATAATTGTTGTTAAGGTGTAGATTAGCAAGGTTTTGCAAATTCCTAAGAGTATCTGGGATGCTACCACTTAGTTGATTATAGCTCAAATCCAAGTTGCCAACTCCTGTTAAGTTACCTATAGAAAGAGGGATACTACCTTTTATCTGATTATGGCTCAAATACAATGTGTTAAGGTTACTTAGCTTTCCAATTGAATCGGAAATACCAGTTAGTTTGTTCTGATTGAGGTTTAGATTACTAAGTGTACTTGAATTACAAAATGAATCTGAAATTATTCCACTTAATTGATTATTACTAAGGTCTACATCAATTAAACTTTTACATGCTCCAATCCAACTTGGTAAATTACCATTTAATTGGTTATTTCTTATATCTATAAACGATAGTGAATCAAGATTTGCTAGCGAAGCAGGAAGATTTCCGCTTAACTTGTTGTTATATAGGTCAATTTCGTTTAGGTCAGTCATATTGCCCATTGATTTAGGCAGACTGCCACTTAGTTGATTCGAACCAAAATTTAAAGTATTTAGGTGAACCATATTGCCAATGCTAGATGGAATAGTATCTGATATATTATTACTATCAAAATCCAAATAATATAGATTTGTTAGATTTCCAATACTTGTGGGTATGCTACCAGCCAAATGATTCTGCTCTAATTCTAAGTAAACTAAGTTTATCAAATTTCCTATGCTAACTGGGATGCTTCCAGTCAAATTATTGAAACTCAGGTCAAGACTGTTTAATTGATACAAGTTGCCAATACTGGCAGGGATACTTCCAATCAGATTACAGGCAACTAAGTTTAGTCCTTGTAAGCTACTCAAATTACCAATGCTGCTGGGGAGAGTATCAGCTATAGGATTCTCCTCTAAATCTAAACTATTAAGGCTTACAAGATTTCCAATGGAATCTGGCAATGGTCCTGTAAGCTGATTCCCACTTAAATCCAATGTTTTTAAGTTAACTAATCTGCCGATACTATTTGGAATTGTTCCTTTCAAAGAATTATAGTATCCAGCGCTGCCAGTTATAGACAATAAATTTAAATCACTCAAATTACCAATACTGAAGGGTATAGTCCCAGTTAAGCTATTTGAGTTAAGTTCTAGTTCTATTACCCTTCCCAAAGTATCAGTAACAACCCCTGCCCAACTATTAATAGGTGCTGTAGTCAACCAATTAGTCTTAAAAACCCAATTTGCACCATTGGTACTATCATATAAATCCACCAATGCTAGGGAGTCAAGTTTATTGTTTGGATAATAAACACTGAATGTATCACTATATAAAGTAAGTTGGCTTATTGCAGAATCATTGACTAAAACGTAGTAACTACCGGAAGAAGGTATAGTAAAATTCGAGTCCCCGATATTTCTAGCTACCAACACACTATTGTTATACCAGTTATAAGTAATATAGCTTGGTGTTCCACCTACCGATACAGATAATTTATTCCCTACTCTTCTAAGTGAAATATTATTTTGTGGGGAATAGGTGTATGAATTGTTTTGTGGCAGAAAGGTTAATAGTTGCTCAAGACCGCTAAATGTAAAATTGTTATTTTCTAATGAACCTGATAAATTAGGGAGTGATTGAAATATGGTAGCAGAGAAACTACTTAGTTCATTATAACTAACATCGAGTGTTTGAAGATTTGTCAGTTTAGAAACACTATCTGGGATATTTCCAATAAGATTATTGTTGGACAAGAAAATATTTATTGCATTTGACAGATTTCCAATACTGTTTGGTATGCTCCCACTTAAATTATTATAGGATAAATCCAAGTTTTGCAATTGAGTCAAATTTCCGATACTATTAGGAATCTTGCCCACCAATTTATTACTAGATAAGTTAATGCTATTTACCCTTACCGAAGCAGAATCCAAATTGATATTATCCCAAGTACTAACTGGTGCTTTTGTTAACCAACCATTATTGTCATTCCAGTTTGCCCCGCCTGTACTATCATACAGATCTACCAAAGCAAGGCTGTCTTGTCTATTTACTTGTGCTATTACAGAAATGCCAGTTAATAAAAGAAGGGCAAGTAGTAGTGTAAATGTTTTCATTCGGCATTTTTATTTTTAGGTAATTTGTTCTACCAAATGTAGGATATAAAAATAAAATAAGTTGCTGCTTTTGATTGAAATATTCTTTGAACGACGATTTATTTGCTTATAGTGATTAAGAATGTTATTTATAGGAAGGCTTCGCTGCTAGCGAAGCCTTCCTTGTTGAGATGTTGCCCCCTATTAGATTTGACAACTTTTTAAAAGTTGTCAAATCTTCCCAAAACTACCACTCACCATACCCTTTTGGAGCGATTTTCCTTCTTTTTCTACGTTAGATTCTCAGAAAAAATGAAAAATTCCGAGAATCTAACGTAGATTCTGGGAAAAAATGAAAAATTCTGGGAATCTAAGAAAGAAAAAACAGTTTTTTACCCAAAAAAACAATTTCGCCAGTAATTTTTGAGAAATTGTTGGGGCATTCTTTGTCACTGATTGCACTGAGAAGACAGAAAAAAGAACAGAATTGGATTTCCGAAGAGGTATAATGAACAAAGGAATCTACTTTTGGGTTTTTCAGATTGGGATTGCTCTTAATCGCTATACATTATCTCATCGTAAAAATTTATACAATGAAATACAATCTATTAGGAAACACGGGCTTGAAAGTTTCTGAGCTTTGTTTGGGTACCATGACTTTTGGCGGCAAGGGGTATTGGACAGCAATTGGTTCTTTGAATCAGGAGCCTGTGGATGAACTGATTAAGACATCTATAGATGCGGGTATCAACTTTATTGATACCGCCAATATTTATTCGGAAGGTTTGTCGGAAGAAATGACAGGTAAGGCAATCAAGAATTTGGGAATCAACCGTGATGATTTAGTGATAGCTACCAAGGTGCGTGGACGAATGAACCCTGGTCCAAATGGTAGTGGTCTTACCCGCAAACACATTATGCACGAGGTGGAAGCAAGCCTAAAAAGATTGAATACCGACTATATTGATTTGTATCAGATACATGGTTTTGATGCCCTCACCCCTATTGAAGATACGATTGAAACGTTGGATATTTTGGTTAGATCAGGGAAAGTTCGCTACATAGGTTGCAGCAACCTGATGGCTTGGCACCTGATGAAGGCTTTGGCTTATTCAACTCATAACAGGATCTCGAAGTTTGTTTCCTTACAGGCCTATTACACGATTGCTGGTAGGGATTTGGAACGTGAGTTAGTGCCGTTGTTGTTGGATCAACAAGTGGGGTTGATGGTTTGGAGTCCATTGGCAGGTGGCTTTTTAAGTGGAAAGTTTACTCGTAGTTCACAAGCGGAGGATGATTCAAGAAGGATAAACTTTGATTTTCCTCCTGTTAACAAAGAAAAAGTATATGACATCATTGATGTGTTGCAACCTATGGCAATTGAAAAAGGGGCTTCTGTGGCACAACTTGCTTTGGCTTGGCTGCTGCATCAATCAGTGGTTACTAGTGTAATAGTCGGTGCAAAGAAAGTGGAACAATTGGAAGATAACCTCAAAGCTGTTGATGTAAAGTTTACCGAAGAAGAGTTGCAACAAATAGATGCCGTAAGCAAACTGTCAGCCGAATATCCAGGATGGATGGTGGCAAGAATGGGCGAGGATAGGAAGAAATAGTTTCAAGTCTATAAGTGTAATCATAGATAGGTTTGTCTAAAAACATCTCTTATTCCAATCCAAATCTTTATCTTTCGCCAATGAAATATATAGCTCATCTACAAAAAGACAATAAGCTTGCTACCATTCTGGGTGAAGAAGTGCATCAATTGGTATTACACAAAAACATCCCCCTTCGATTGATGGCAAGCATCATGAGCCAGCAGTTGAGTACCAAAGTGGCGGCTGTGATTTATAAACGTTTCTTGGAAATTTATGGTGGAGAAGAACCAATCCCTCAACAGATATTGGACACCCCTTTTGAAACTTTGCGGGGCATTGGCTTGAGCAACAATAAAGTGCGGTATATACAAAATGTGGCTTCTTTTTGTATTGAAAATGGTATCAACGATACTAAATTATTGGCACTGGGTAATGAAGAAATAATAAACCTATTGACTCAGATCAAAGGTGTGGGGCAATGGACAGTGGAGATGTTGCTGATGTTTTCGTTAGGACGTGAAGATGTTTTTGCTGTGGACGATTTGGGTATCCAACAAGGTATGCAACGATTGTATCAATTGGATACAACTAACAAAAAGTTATTGAAGGAGAAAATGATTGAACTATCCCAACAATGGAAACCCTATCGTAGCTACGCCTGCCTACATATCTGGAAATGGAAAGACGACAAATAACTATGAGTGATGAAATATGAGTGATGAGTGAAAAGTCGGGAGTCGGAAGGAACGGTAATCGCAAGCTTGGGTACTTACTGGCGACTATCGTTCCTTCCGTCCGATTAACGTTGAGATTTCTAATTCTTACCTGTAAGCATTGGTACGAAAGAGAAGTTATGGAAAGATTCTTCCTGTAAGCTGCCATCGGGTAGTTTGGTGATGCGGAGCATTCGCTGTTTATCTCCTTCGTCCACAGGCAAAACCATCATGCCACCGGGTCGCAACTGTTCAATGAGTTTGGGAGGAATAAAGGGAGCCGCGGCGGTGATAAGTACTTTATCAAAAGGGGCATAGGTGGGCAAACCCTCAAAGCCATCGCCATAAAAGAATTTTATATTTAGGTATTTAGTTTTGAAACAATAGTTTTTATGTTGATCATACAGCTTCTTCTGCCGCTCGATTGTATAAACTTTTGTACCCATTTCTGCTAAAACAGTAGTTTGATAGATACTCCCCGTTCCAATTTCCAATACTTTCTCATTACGCTTTACTTCTAATAACTGTGTTTGAAAAGCAACTGTATAAGGTTGGGAAATAGTCTGCCCTTCGCCAATAGGAAATGCCCTATCCTCATAAGCAATCTTGTCAAATGCACTATCCAAAAAGTAATGACGGGGAATATTGGTAATGGCATTCAGTACTTCCTGATTGGTAATGCCCTTGTCCTTCAATGTATCCACCAATTGTTTTCGTAGCCCTTTATGTTGGTAAGTATCAGCGTATTGTCTCATAATTTTCACAAACTTATGTATGTCTTTTTTACATTGATAACGAGTGAAAAGAAATACATAAAGCCTTGTACTTACTAACGCAATTTTCTATGGAATAGTATAATCTACGCCTGCTTGTTTTAGGAGTTCATCCATTATTTTACTGACGGTAAGGGTTTGTTGGTGCGGCACAAGCGGACTTTGCAATAATCCTTTATTCAAGCAGTTCATTACTTCTACAATTTCATACTCAAAACCATTTGTTTGGTGAGGGAAACTATATGATTTTGATGTGCCATCGTTAAGGATAACAGTAAAATCGGTAGCCATATACCAAGGGGAAGCTACTTTTATTCTCCCTTTAGTGCCAATGATGGTAGCTTCAATGGGGGTTTCTGTTGTTACGGCAGAAAAGAGATGGGCAGTAGCACCATTTGGATATTGAAGAATTACATTCGAATAGGCATCCACTTTTGTTTGGGTCAAAGCAGAAACAGATTTTATTATGGAAGGCTCGCCCAACAATAAAGTAGCGAGAGAAATAGGATAAACCCCAACATCCAAAATAGAACCTCCTCCCAAAGCCTTGTTGAAGAGCCTACTATCCGCATCAAAAGGTGTGGAGAAGCCAAAGTCCGCTTGGACATATTGAAGTGAACCAATAACCCCCTCCCCTACTATTTCTTTTATCTTTTGGATGAAAGGCATACAAGCAGTCCACATTGCTTCCATCAAGAAAAGATTCTTCTTTTGCGCAAGAGAAATCATTTCCTGCGTTTGCTGAAAACTGATGCTCATCGGCTTTTCACAAAGGACAGACTTGTTGTGATTCAAACAAAGTAAGGTCTGTTCATAATGAAAAACATGGGGAGTAGCTATGTAAATGACATCCACATTTGGGTCTGAAACAAGGTCGAGGTAATTGTCATAATAAACAGTGGCATTGAATTTATTGGCAAAAGCCTTCCCTGTTTCTACATTTCGGGATGCTACTGCATATAAGGAAGCATTTGGCGTATCAACAAGCGCAGTACAAAATTTATCGGCTATCCTGCCAGCACCTAAGACGCCCCATTTAATTTGATGTTTCATAAAAGAGATTTAAATTGCCACAAAGACACGAAGTCTCAAAGAAGCGCAAAAAAAGAAAGAAGAAGCCTCAAGTTCTATCTTAGTGCTTCTTCTTGTCTTTCTGTCTTTGTGGCAAAAATTATTTCAATTGCAAATCTTCTATGATGCCTTCAATCTTAGCTTGCAACGCTGCATATTTTTCATCAAACTCATCCCTGTTTTCCAAAGTAGTATTTACACTGAAATAGTATTTTATCTTAGGCTCGGTGCCACTTGGACGGGCAGAAATCTTGCTGCCATCTGCTGTAATAAATTGCAAAACATTACTCTTAGGCAATGTGATAGGATAAGTTTCTCCAGTTAGAAGGTTCTTTCCAACTTGCAATTGATAATCCAAAACAGTCACAACTTTGCTTCCATGAATAGTTGCCGGAGGGTTGTCACGATAGCCAGTCATCAAATCAGCAATTTCTTTTTGACCATTCATTCCCTTCTTCGTAACGCTTATAAGCGTCTCATAATAGAACCCATATTGAATATAAAGGTCAATTAGTTTATCAAACAAAGTTCTTCCTTTTGCTTTTTCGTAAGCAGCCATCTCGCACATCAAAGCAACAGAGCTAATGGCATCTTTGTCACGCACTTGGTCGCCAATCATCAAACCAAAACTTTCCTCACCACCAATCACATAGTTTTCTTTGCCTTCTAATTCTTTTATTTTCTCAGCGATCCATTTAAATCCTGTCAACACATTGTAGCAAGCAACCTTGTTTTGCTTAGCTATTTCATTAATCATTTCTGTGGTTACGATAGTAGTTACCACCATATCGTTTGGCTTGGCAATGCCCTTACTTTTCCTTGCTTCAATCACATACGCAATGGCAAGAACCGCAGTCTGGTTGCCATTCATCAATACCCATTCGCCTTTATGGTTTTTTACACCCACGCCCACACGGTCAGCATCAGGGTCAGTTCCACAAAGAATATCAGCATCCAATGCTTTAGCTTGAGCCAAACCAATGCTCATCGTAGCAGTTTCTTCGGGATTAGGATAAGCCACTGTTGGGAAATTACCATCGGGCGTTGCTTGTTCTGCCACAATGCTCACATTATCAAAACCATAAGCTTCCAATACCTTAGGCACCAAAGTGATACCTGTGCCATGAATAGGGGTGTACACAATTTTTAAATCATGTTCTTTAGCAATCACTTCGGGGTAAACGCTCAATCCCTTTGCCATTGCTATGTACGCATCATCAATATCCTTTCCAACGATGGTAATGTTATGTTCCCCACCAGTAAACTTAATATCATCAACACTTTTAATAGCTTCCACTTCTTTGATAACATCTTTATCATGTGGTGGCACTAATTGCCCACCATCATCCCAATAAGCTTTGTAGCCATTGTACTCTTTGGGATTATGGCTTGCAGTACATACAACACCTGCTTGTAATCCCAAATACCTGATTACAAAACTTAGCTCAGGCGTAGGACGCAATGCTTCAAACAAGAATACTTTAATACCATTTGCTGCAAAAACAGAAGCCGTTGTTTCAGCAAAGAAGCGGCTGTTGTTGCGACTATCATGGGCAATAGCAACTTTTATTTCTTTGTCACCCAAAGTTTTCTTTAGGTAATTAGAAAATCCTTGTGTAGCCAACCCAACTGTGTATTTATTAATACGGTTGGTACCAACACCCATTATACCACGCAAACCACCTGTTCCAAACTCTAGGTTCACATAAAAACTCTCCTCAAGTTCTGTGGGGTTTTCTACTTCTAATTTCTTTATTGTCTCTTTTGTGGCATCATCGTAATTGCCATTAAGCCAAACTTGTACTTTTTCTTTCGTAGCAGCATTCATTTTTTTCTAGTTATGAGTTATAAATTATGAGTTATGTATCTAAATATATTCTTCAAATTATCAATTGTCAATTGTTAATTGTCCATTATCAACCTATTCTATATATGCCCCAATTATCTCCCCATCTTTTGCTTCTACCACAATATTAGCTTGCGAAGTAGTAGCAACGGTAAGCCCTATATAATCCGATTTTATTGGAAACAGTTTGTGCATCCTTTCTACCAATACCAATGTCTGTATCCGCTTTGGTTGAAAGTACAACAAAGGGCGTAGTGCATAAAGCAACGTTTTGCCACTATTCACTACATCGTCAGCAACGATTACATTTTTGTTATTAAAATCAATGTTGGGTTCGCTGAGGAATACTTCTTTAGGGGTTACTTTATTGAGTACCACCGATATGATTTTGATAGGCACTGTCAGAAGAGGCCTCAACAAAACCCCAATCTTATCGGCTACTACCTTACCGCTGTTCCTGATGCCGATGATTATTATTTCGGCATCGTCGCCATCCAATTGCTCAGCTATTTCCAGTGCCAAGCGTTGCAGTTTTTGTTCAGCAACTTCCTTCGTTAAAACATATTTTCTCTCAGACATTTAGAGGTTAAATTTGGTAGGGGTAAAAGTAAAAGAAATGTGGCAACAAGTTTCAAATTATTATTAGAAAATTTATTTTGACAATAAAAGACCCATTGCGAACCACAATTACTCCCTTTGCCAAGGTTTCACTCACGAACAGGACAGGAGTTCTTCTCGAGTTCACGATTTTCTAATACTCCTGCTCCGGTTGGGCAACATAAGGAGGCATTTCGTAGTAATCAATTCCATCTTCGTTCATAATAATCTTTCGTGCAAGGTATGGTTTAATTATCCGAACGGGTAAGGGATTTCTTTTATTCCAGTTAGAAACTGGTTTGACTGATACAATCAGTAGTCTTTGGAAGTGAGCACTGATAAGAATACCTAATCTTCAACTTCACAAACACACCTAAAAGTCAACCAATTATTGGCATCTTGGTATGAAGTAGTAAAATTTACATTATGCCAGGATGTTGAATCACTCCAATTTCTCCCTTTGGCTAGATATTTTTCTGATACCATTTCAGATAAATCATTCAATATAAAATTTTTGTCGCCAACTATATGTTTTCCATAAACAGGGTCTTGATAACTCTCTGTCACAAGCCCCATTCCACCGTAGGCTATATTTTCATTGAAAGAAAATACAATTGGCAAATGTGTTACTGCATACTCCCATTCTTCTTTGGTAGGAAGTCTGAATTTTATTTTTTTATGATAATGGACTCTATCTGAAAGGGTTTTAGCTGAAGCATAATTAGACATTATCATAGCAGTTCGCCATTTGCAAAAAGCTTCTGCACCTTGATAAGGCATATTTAAAATAGGATAGAAATTGTAGAAAGGATTGGCGATATATTGAATATTAAAAAGGGAACTGGCACCAGATTGAAATCTTTTTAAATCAATTTTATATTTAGCACTATCAGGATTTGGGATAAAAATAAATTTTTGTCTAAAAGATTTAACATCAACCCCAAAATAGGGCAACGAATCAACATAATTACCAAGTTCAGTGAAGTTGTATTTGCCAAATCTTGAGTTATTATACTCATATTCTTTATAAAAAGTATTGCTACAAGGTACTCTATCAATAAATAAATTATCCCTTAACCAAATTGTTCCCGGGGGATTCTCTTTTTTAACTGTTCCTTTTCCTTGGGCAGCGCATTTGAAAAGTAGTGGTAGGACAAATAATACCACTAACCAGCAGCCTTTTTTACTTTTAAACGTATTGATAATCATATCTTTAATTAGTTGTTAACTATTGTATCATATCCTCTTGAATAATCAAATATAGTATAGCCAACTGTCATTTTCGTTATGACGATATTGCTTTATCGTCTCAATATATCCAATATCGTTATGACGATACCGCTTTATCGTTTCAATATATTCGCTTTCTTCCAAACGATATTGCTTTATCGTTTGAATAATTTGATTATCGTTATGACGATATTGCTTTATCGTTTGAATATATTCATTTTCTTCTAGACGATATTGGCTTTCTTGACGAAATAAAAAGGGGTCACAAAAGATACTTTCAATTACTAGTTGCAATAAGTCTACCTTCAACAGATTATTTTCATAATTAAAATTTAAAAAATGGCAGAAGTACTGATTAATTTTTCAAGAGACGAATACACCGACTCGGAATTGGTGACGGAAACTCAAAGCATAGAAACGAAGATGGATGGCAATGCAACCTATCCCGCACCTTCCCCCACGATTGCTGCAATTACGGCACAACGGATTATTTTTCAGGAGGCATTGGCACTGGCCCACAAAGGCACGCCGACCCAAACCTCTGATAAAAATGACCAAAGGGATATTTTAGTAGGGATGTTGCACGAGGAAGGTGCGTATGTGCAGTTGAAAAGTGGCGGCGACGAAACAAAAATTTTATCATCTGGCTATCACACGGCGGCTTCAAAATCTGCTATTGGTGCATTTGGTGTGGTTGATAATTTTAGTGTGGTTACTCAAAAAGCAGTTAATAAAGTGTTGGTTAGTTGTGATTCAGTGCCAAAAGCATTGTTTTATGAAATTATGCATACCCCATCTCCTGCAACTTCTGCAAGTGTTTGGGTAACGGTAACAACTACCAAGCACTCCACAGAGTTGGATGGTTTTGAAAGTTTTGTACCTTTTGTATTTAAAATGGCAGCGTGCGGAACAAATAAAGGAAGAAATTTTAGTGCGCCAATAACGAGGGCAGCGAACTAATTGATAATTGTTCATTGACAATTGATAATTTAAAAACCCTTGAAGTAAGTTCTTCAAGGGTTTTTTGTTTGCAATAGATAAAACATAAAAAAAGCCGCCACAGAATACTGTGGCGGCTTTATGAATTATTAAATCAACGTGGGGGTTATTTGTGCAATAACACTTGTTGTGAGTTGTACTTAACGCCCTCGCCTTGTAGTGTAACAAAGTAAACGCCGTTCTTGGCTACTTGACTAACATTAACCGAAACTTCGTTCTTGCCGGTTGTTGCATTTACCAGAGTTGTACTTACTATCCTACCTGTAACATCTATCACATTTAGGTGTAATTGTGTAGCACTTGGGCTTGCAAAGCTTACCTTGAAGATACCGTTGTTAGGGTTAGGAGTAACACTTACTGTCTTCACATTCAATGATTGTTCGTAAGCAATATTCTCTGTGCTGAACGCTGAATTGGTGATACCAGTTGTGATGCTAACGCTGTTGCCAGTTGGGTTGATAACGTTGTACACCACAGAAGTAACATCAGAAGCATCAAGTACAGCAGGCAAAGTACTATCGGTTGATTTGAAATCGCTCAAAGCCAACTTGTATGTTTGACCATCTTGATAGTTGTTGATGGTGTAAGTGTATTGACTGTTCCAGTTGCTAACACTTTGCTTAGTGATAGTTACTTTCAAGTTCATACCCTCGGCATTTGTAGCTGTTGTGAAATGGAACGACTTGTATGCACTCAAGTTAGTTGCTGCCGCACCACCCTTCAAGTATTTGTAGATAGAAAGATAGCTAGGCGTTGTTACTTGTACTTGAACATCCCTTAACAACGCATACTCATTTTCTGGGTAAACCCTAGAGCTGTTGTTGGTAACATTGAACTGAGAAACAGTTGTGTTATTGTCGCTACTTGTACCCCAGATACCGTCAGCCATATACAACATATCAGTAGTTGTGTTATTGAATACCATGCTGATGTTTGCATCGTAAGTATCACCAACTGGAATGCTAACTGTTGTTTTTCCGTTTGCACCGACTGTGAAAGGAATAACCACGTTGTCACTTACAGAAGTGTTTTCAGTAGCTTTTTGAGTCAAAGTGAAATAACCACTTGTGTTTGCTGTCCTGTTGTTTACAGTCAGGTTCAAGGTTGTACCTTGTCTGCTAGCAGCAGATACATAAGCACCTGGTAAATCGTTTGCATACACTTGAGCAACCGGCATGTTAGTTTTCAACTTGCTTAATACTTGTGTAACCATTGTGTTTACATCAGCAGGAGAAGCAGCCCACAATTGATAGTTGTACATAGTGTCTTCGCTAGCATAATCAGGCATCAACCAATCACTTTGGATTGAGTAAGTACCTCTTCCACCTTTTTGACCAGCAGAGAAACTAACTGCATATTCTGTACCGCCATCAGGTTGTTGAATAGTGTAGCGGATGAAAGTTAACCCTTGAATTTGTACATTCTCGATGTTCAGCAATTGCGCACCCTTCAACCTATCACAGATTGGTTTAGTGTGGCTGTATATTCCACCAACAGTTTGTGTAGCGAATGCAACAGCTTTAGGCAAATTGCTTTGTGTAAAGTCAATTGCACGTACATCAATTGCATTGGTAATAGATTCAAGGTCTGTAACAGATGCTGATTTATCGTAAGGTAAATAAGTACTTACTTGATCAGGCATCTTAGCAGCCAAAGAACTTACACTTCCTATACCGAATGTACCGAAGCTACCTCTCTTAGGAGCTGTTATCAATTCGGCTTCAGTGTATTGTACCGGACCGTTCTTACCGTTCTTGTACAAGTTGAAGTTCCTTTCGCCTATTGCAGCACCAAGACTCTTACTTTCCAAACCACCAGTGCTACCAGAGCTTACTGAGCAAGAATAAACATAGATTGGTTTAGTGATGCTGTCTTTGCAACCACCTGCACTAGTTACTACCAACTTAACATTGTAAGTATTTGCAGTAGTAAATGTTGTGTCGGCAGTTGTGCTTGTAGTTGATACAAGGCTATCATCAGTGTACCATTTGTATGAAGTAGCACCTACACTTGCATTGGTAAAGCTGATGCTGTTACCAGATAAGCAAGGTGAATTTGATACTGTTGTTGCAGCATAGGTAAAGTCTGCAGTTGTAGCTATTACAGCATCGGCAGCAGAACTTGCAGAACAATTTGCATTTGATACAGTCACTGTATAATTACCTACAGCAGATGCAGCATAAGTAGAACTTGTAGCACCATAGATTGCTGTACCATTCAAATACCATTGGTAATTAGAAGCAGTTACTGAAGAAGTAAGTACAGTAGAACCGCTACCACAAATTGTGTTATTACCAGTGATTGAAGGAGTAGCAGGAGCAGATACATTTACAAGATCAACGGGATTAGAAGCGTAAGAAGTACAACCTGTACCGTCTGTTGTTACCACTGTATAGTTACCAGCTTGGTTAGCCATTATAGTTAATCCAGTAGCAATTGGATTGCCATTGAAATACCATTGGTAGCTAGAATATCCAGAGCTAGAACTTAATTGAACAGAGTTTCCACCGCACAATTGAGCAGAACCATTGCCATTGATTGTTACCACAGGTGTTTTAGTAACATAAACATAAGCATAAGTAGAAGGAGACTGAGTAGCACAACCTTGACTGCTTGTTAATACAACTGTGTAGTTTCCAGTAGCAATTGGGTTATAAGTTTGACTAGTAGCACCAGTAACCATTACACCGTCTTTATACCATTGGTAAGCAGAAGCAGCAGAATCGCTTTTCAATACAACTTCACCAATACAATATTGAGGTGCAGAAGTAAGCGATGGTGCAGGAGGTGCTGGAGTATATCTAACAGTTACAGTTGCAGTACCACTTGCAGATTGTGTACAAGCAGTAGAACTTGCATCTTGAACACTTACTAGTGAATAAGTAAACGTACCAGGAACATTAACTGGGGCAGCAACTGTTACGCTATTGCCAGAAGTTGTTGTTACAGTTTCTGTTGTACCATTTAAAGTGTAAGTGAAAGTATAAGGAGCTGTACCATTTGCACCAGTAAACGTAATGTTTGGCTTAGTTGCACCTGGCAACACGTTTTGACAAACACTAGTATCGCCACTTATTGTTGCAGTTGGCAATGGATTAACCTTTACAGTTGCGGTTTGGCTTGCTACAGCTTGTTCGCAATGTGTAGTGCTTCCATCATGAACACTTTCCAAAGTGTAAGTAAATGTTCCAACTGTTGAAGTAGGAGCAGAAACAGTTACACTGTTTCCAGAAGTTGTTGTTACAGTCAAATCAGAACCACTACCTATTTTGTAAGTAAAGGTGTAAGGAGCTGTACCATTTGCACCAGTGAAAGTGATAGTAGGTGCAGTTGAATGCTGACATACATCTACTGTACCGCTAATTGTTGCAGTAGGCAATGGATTAACTGTTATTGTTGCAGAACCACTTGCAGTTTGTGTACAATGAGTAGAGCTATTATCTTGAACACTTACCAAAGCATACACATAAGAACCAGCAGTTGAAGTAGAAGCAGTAACACTAACGCTGTTGCCAGAAGTTGTTGTTACAGTTGCAGATGTACCATTTACAGTGTAAGTAAAGGTATAAGGAGCTGTACCGTTTGCACCAGTAAAGGTTACTGTTGGTGCAGTTGCATCTTTACAAACTGCTGTTGTTCCACTAATAGATGCAGTAGGTAATGGATTGACTGTAACAGCAGTAGAAACACCGTAGGTACAAGTGTTACCATCTGTAACAGTGTATTTTATTGTTTCTGACCCTTTTGCAATACCACTTACCACACCAGAAGCACTTACTGACGCATAAGTATTAGTTGCAGAAGACCAAACACCACCATTTGTAGCATCAGCCAAAGCAGTTGTACTATTCACACACACCGCCATAGTTCCAGTAATAGAAGCTACAGTTGGTAAAGGATTAATGGTAAGTGGAGTTGTTACAGTTGTTTTACAGTTGTAACTATTTGTAACAGCATAACTTATTGTTACAGAACCAGCTTTGATACCAGTGATTGCGCCAGTAGAACTTACAGTAGCATCAGCAGTATTAGAAGAGCTCCATACACCATTTGCAGTAGCATCAGATACAGAAGCTGAGTAGTTTGTTGTTCCACCAGCACAAACAGCACTTTGTGTTGCTACTATTGGTTGTACAACAGGTACTGTATCAACAGTTATCACTTTTGTCTTTGTTGTAGAACAATTGTTTGTTGCATTGTTAACTACATAACTAATTGTCGTAGTACCAGCAGATACTGGAGTTATTACCCCTGTAGAACTTATAGTGGCTACAGAATCATATTGTGAACTCCAAGTTCCGCCTGATGTTGCATCGTGTAAGGTTATTGTAGAACCCATACATACAGAAGAAGAACCAGTAATTGATGCAACTGTTGTGATTGTAATTGAATCAGAATTATGAGAAATACAACCACCAGTGTCTGTTGTTGTTACCCAATACTGACCAGCAGGTGATGGAGAACTTCCTGCATCAGTTGTATGCAAAGTATCAGTTGTTGAACCACTTTTGAACACAGACCCAGCTTTGTACCAAGTATAAACTGCACCATAAGTAGTATCAGTGGCCGTAAAGACTGCAGAATCTTTATCACACAATTGTGTGCTTCCAGTAATGCTTAACACTGGTTTTTGTACATTACATACATAACCAGCATCAATTGTTGGGTTGTCTTTGTTATATCCTGGAGTAACAAAATTATTCATTACAACTACTTCACTAAACCCTGTAGATTGATCAGCATCGCTGTTGTTATCTGTATTTAATGTAGCATTTTGTGTAGTAATCGTCTTAGTGCTTACTGTTTTAGGGAAAAGTACTTTGTATAAACCACTTGAATCGATTACAAAGTTGTAATAACCAGGCTGACCATTTTTATTAGCAGTTACAGTAGAATCAACTTTTGTATAAGTGCCATTGATAAGTTCATATAAATATACTTTTACACCGTTGATACCGCTTGCAGTACCATCATCTTGCAAACCATTGCTGTTTATATCATACCAAACATAGTTGCCAAGGCTTCCGTAAGGTGTGTATCCAGCATCAATAGTTGTATTGTTCTTATCTTGACCTGAACCAGTTGCATTTATTGTTACAATTTCGCTTAAGCCGGTTGTAGCGTTTGCATCTGAGTTATTATCTGTTTTAGCAGTTTGGGTAACAACTTTAGTCAAGCTATCGCCATTGTATGCTACTGGGAATTTCACATAATACTGACCAGATTGTAGGTTAACAAATTCATACAAACCAGGTTTACCAGTCCAGTCAGTAGTAGTAATGGTAGAATCAACTAATACACCAGAACCATAAGTTCCGTCTGGAGTACTATATAAATATATTTTCACACCATTCAAACCAAGACTTGAATCTTCATCAAGTTGACCATTCCTGTTTGAATCTATCCATACATAATTACCAATAGAACCGAGGCTGTTAGTACAATTAGTGTACATACCCACTTTAGCAGGGGTGGCAGGTAATAATTGACTACCAACGTCTGCCCTATTTACTTGATAAGTCAAAGAATTATCCATCAACAAGCCTTGAGGAACACCTAATGGCGCAACCATTGGCCATGACAAAATGATACTGTCCAATACTGGTATAGTAGCAGAACGTGTTACCTTAATTGCTCTAACTGTAGTTAAATTTACAGGAGGAGTTGTTGACCAACTTGGTGTGTTACAACCACCAGGATTCAATGCAGGATTGAAATCAGTGTAACAAGGATTACTTACCGTTGTATAATAAACAGTAGAAGAAGGATCGCTAATTGTTACTGGGCTAGCTAAGTTAGCATACCATTGAGACCCACGATAATCTGATATGAAAGGAAATACATCCACCATTACCAAATTGTTTGCAGCCACATTACCCAAATTCTTTAAGGTAATCTTGTAGTTTACTGGACCACCAGCTTGCGCAACCGCATTTGTTGGATAGTAAACATAAGTAGGGTCGCAACCGCTTTGTCCTTTATATGCCCTCAAAGCAACTGAACTGAGAATACTTAAGTTTACAGGAGAAGTAACAGTGTTAAACAATGCATTATCGCTACCTAATGTAAAGGCATTAGGAATAGTTCCTGGCAATGTACCTGGGTTTATTTCAGCATTGAAGTTGACATTGAACCAACTGCCTGATGGAGCTACTGTAGCTAGGTTGTAAGTAAGAATTTTTCTATTAGTACCATCAGTAGCCGTTGTTATTACAGGTGTGATAGTATTGGTTACTCCGTTGTAAGTATATGTAGAAGAACCTGAAATATAAGTTAACCTAGTATCCAATGTATCAGAGAAAACAACACCAGTTGCATTTGCATTACCACCCAAATAAGTATTTAATTGATAATTTACAGTATCACTTGCATTGAAGCTGTTACCATTTTGAATAGACTTATTAGTACCAGTATAGAAAACTGGTTGTGGAGCAATGATTTCTGCACTATCCTTACAAGCAGAATAGTTTTTGGTTACACCATTGTAAGTATAACTACCAACAGAATTATTATAAATGACTGTACCACCATCGCTACCCACAGGGAATACATAAGAACCCTCTACAATTGCACTACCATCTTTGGCTTTTTCTGCAGTAGTCCTTACATCACCTCTGTAACTAAGATTTTCATAACTTCCAATTTGCAGCGTTCCTGTTACATTGAAGTTCACTTGAGTAATATATTCACCACTAGACAAAGTAGGAGTAAAACTTGATGGCGTTGCACCACTAGCAATTGACAAAGATTGATAAGTACCTAGAGCAATAGTATCTGTAGGGTGAAGGTTTGTAAAGTAGGAGACTTGTATAGTTGCTGCTTCGGCAGAATCAAAACCATCATAAACAGGATTAACATTGATTGTGCTAAAATCTATGCTTTTATCTATTTTGTACGCTAAATCAACTTCATTTAAAACTGTATTACCAGAATTATACCATCCTTCACTAAAATTGTTACCTGTTGTACCAGCCAAAACATGGTGATCTAACCACCATGCTGTTGCAGCAGAAATACCACCACCATTACAATCGCCACCAGCAGTTGGCGTAAGCAAACCTTGGCAAACACTACCAGAAGCAGATACTGCAGAGTAAGTGCCAATGCCTGGCAAAACTGGTTCGCTGCCACTCAATGTAGCATGGTTACAAACATTTTGACCTAAAACAAAACTAGAGTCTGTCAAATAGTTTACACTTACATAAGCAGTTGAGCCATATCCAGACAATACTGTATCCACACCCGTTGTACCCCAAGTCCAAGTAATAGTTTGCTTTGCTTGATTATAAACTGGAGGGTAAGAACCATTGAAAGCGGTTGCTTTAACAAATTGAGCGCCCTTAGGTAATGTATCTACAAAAGTTGGATTCTTTAAATTCAATGATCCAACACCAGAATGGTTTTCGCCAATATCTATCCTGTATATTGTTAGGTTATTGATGGCACCACCAGATTTAATGGTTTTATTTACATAATAACTATTGGTAGCTGTTGCAGTTACAGAAACCGTATCATAGCTAGGTCCGTTTGCTACACCGCTGCTATTTAAATTGTTATCAGCATTTATAGATGTAATAATATTAGGAGCATACCCATTAGGAGTGCTTCCATTCAAATACAATAAATTTAAAGTTAGCTGACCAGTACTTCCGTAAGGCAATGGATTCACGAATGTAATAGTTACCACATTCGTTCCTGAATTGTAAGTTACAGATGCCACTTGACTTGGATCAAAATTTACTGCACCAGAAATTGGTGTGGAAGCAGGAACCAAATTTTGAGGAAGTGTTACTGTAGCAACAGCATTAACAGCATTTAATGTAAAGTTAGACCAAGAGTAATTAATGGTATCTACAAAAACATTACCTGTTTGTATTGACTTATAGTTTACTCCTTGCTTAATAAACAAGGTATCAAACTGCGCTGATGCAACAGATGTCACCAACAGAAAAGATGCAAGAACAAGTGTCCTTACATTCAGTAAGCAAGATAAGAACTTGCTTGTTGAAATTTTTGAGGGGGTATTAATTTGTATCACTTTGTTATTTTTTAAAATTGATAAATTGTTAGTTTGTTATTTGATGGTATAGAACTCGATTAATTTACTTTTATCAAAGCCAACAACCAATTTTGAAGATTGATCAGCAGTTAGATAATACTCAACCAAGGTTTGTTGAATTTGTAAATCTGGTTGACCCAAAAGCGCAAACAAGCCACTTTGAGATTTGACCTGAGCGAAGTTTGTAGTGTTAGAGATACCATCTGCAGCAACATTTTTTACCCTTATTAAGGATTGAAGCTGCTTGAACACCGTGATACGGTCTTGACCTTTAAGTGATTGGAAGAGTGCACTGTTTTGTTGATCTTGTTGAGACCAATTGACACTTTTACCGCCTTTGTGGGGCTTTGTTTGCGCATTTACTTGGCAAAACATTCCTGCCATGAGCATTAAGAGAAAAACTAGCTGTTTCATTTGTTTACTTTTGAGAGTTATTAAAAT
>Ga0164297_10000540_pt1 | contig 46441 bp, 38 predicted proteins | sample GEODES058metaG_FD_113539 | JGI IMG/M metagenome (GOLD analysis project Ga0164297, IMG submission 113539) | Dystrophic lake water microbial communities from Trout Bog Lake, Wisconsin, USA - GEODES058 metaG | ecosystem: Environmental > Aquatic > Freshwater > Lake | place: USA: Trout Bog Lake... | reverse complement strand
TCGAACTATTAATCAACCTTGATCGGGTCATAATTGAGCATGAGCCAATTAATTAGCCAACGCCGAGTCGCATCAACGGCCGTCTTCCTATCGTTCGCGTGGAACATATTTCTGCTGATCGGCGTTGTGATTAATCTGAGTTTTGTTCAATCGCGTGCCGCAGGTGGGCATTACACGCATTTTCCTGCCGCGATCAGGGTCGTCTATGCCTTGCAATTAGTCCTGGTGCTTTATCAAGCATGGATTTTTAAATCGATATTCAATTCCGAAACATTAAGATTTATGTGGATGCCCAAATTCTTTTTTGTAGTTGGTCTATTTGAAATTTTGGTTAACGCGGCTTCCAGGAGTTCCAACGAGCGACTTAATGTTATTCCTGCTGTAATAATTACTTGGGCCTTTTGGAACTATGGAGTCAAGAAACGGCAACCTGAACTTTAATTCTTAGGTGAAAATTTCTTTGAGAGATCAAATGCTTCAAGCGTGGGTCCGTGTTCTCTGATCGTTCGAATTCTGGACTCCGCGTCTTCAAGTGTCGGAACGTATTCAGTAGGAATCCACCACAAAGCAGTTGTTGCACCAGCCGCCTTATGAAACCAATTTCGTTTTTGTCTTAGTGCCTCAAGGTGTGTAGGGGAGTAGACAAAATCCTTCAAAGCTTCAAACGATTCCCACACAGACATGTTCGTAATTACTCCCGCACTTCCATCTAAATCCCATTCAAAGGCTTTGAACGAAGTTGCATTTCCATCCTCTGTTTTTAACCTCCAGACAAAGCCTGGTGCAGCATCGGCAGTTGCATTGACGGGATCCAAGGCAGCGACGAAGCTGGCTAGTCGCTCGGAGTCCATTGGTTCGATGAGGTGGGCAATATTTACTTGCGCAAGGTGAAAGTCTGCCGGCTCCATAACGTGAGAGTTTATCAACCCCGTAAATGAGGCCATTTTCGCTTCGACCTCTGCCATGTCTTTTTGATTAATATTTGGTCATGAGTTTACCAAGAGTCTCTGGAATGCGCGCTATCGAATTTGGCACGCCCGGTGCCTTTCGCGAAGAACTCAACGCGCTAGTTCTGGCGGGGATAAAGCGTGCAACGGCAGGAACTTTAGAGTGGGACTATCAGACCCAAGGTGAAGAAATAGAAACTGTTGGTGAGCGGTTAGCTGTGCTTAACAGCGAGAAATCGCACATTGCCACGATTGAAGTGACGAAAGTTGATGTGGTGAATTTTTCTTACGTTCCGGATGAATTTGCTCTAGCCGAAGGCGAAGGGGACATGTCGGGAGATGATTTTAGAGCGGGTCACATGAGGTACTGGACTAAGCAGGGGTTGACCATCACGGGGGATACACAAATCGTGCTTGTGTATTTCACGCTGGTTGAAAAAGTTTAGGAAGAATTGAAAGTCTGACTGCTGAGGTGTAGTTGAACAAGAGGTAATTGGAGATTCAAGGCAAAGCAAACTTTCTGCTGACATAATCGACCCATGTACGCAATAAGAGATATGGTCGATGCCGACCAAGCGGTCGTTGAAGCTATAGCGACCCATACGGGACTTTTTGATCTGGGTGATTGGCAACGGCCGGATTTAGATAATCTCCAGGTAGAGCACCGATGGAGAGTTGCGACTGATTCAGTAGGCGATGTAGTCGGTGCGGCTTACTTTGCACCGGAGCAAGTATCTGATGCCCTTTGGAATACGTATTTCCTGGCTGTTAAAAAAGAATTACATGGCCAAGGAGTTGGCCGATTCATCATGAATCATATTGAGGCTCTTGCGCGTTCCGAGGGTATTCGCACATTGATCGTCGAAACTTCCAGTTTGGAAAGCTATGAACAAGCTCGCGGTTTTTATCAATCCTTAGGTTATGTTCGCGAGGCGGAGATTCGAGACTATTACGCAGCTGGCGATAACAAAGTGGTGTACTGGAAGTCTTTGGATTAATCACTGTGTCATACTTTGCATGCATAGCGAGCTTGGTAGTAATCGGGACTTGGTCAATAACCAAGTTCCTTTTGCTTTCAGTAGCCCCAAACATATTTCAAATTGAAATTTGATTCAGTGTCTAACTAAGTGTCAACAAAAATGTGGCACACTTTGGCGTAGCTTGTTTGGTAGTAACTGGGACTTGATTAATAGCCAAGTCCCTTTTGCTTTACTTGGCCCCAATGCAAATTTCGATTTATTAATTGAATCCACCGTCAGACCTGGAAACAACAGAAGTGTGCCATACTTACTACTCGGTGGTTTGGTAGTAATCGGGACTTGGTTAATAGCCAAGTCCCTTTTGCTTTCCACATGATTTTTTCATCAACAATACGCATCTGCCGCCGGAGTACGGCTTTCTCAACGCCTGTATTTTCGATCGCGTGATGGGGATGTGTTGTAACTGGAAGCCTGGTCGTTTACCAAACCACCGGTGCGGGATCAAGGCCCGTCGTCTCCACCACAGCCTCGGAGAGCCAATTTGATCACTTGGTAATGATCGTAAAAGTTTGTTCAACGAGCACGGGGGAGCCTCGAGACGTCGAGGCTCTTTTCAACCATTTCGGATACTCTAAAACCATGACGCAGCAACCCGGATCATGGAAATCGCCAATCTCTGCTTCCTTATTAACAGAAGCTGGAACTCAAATTTGGGGAATACAAACTGTCGGTGACGATGTACTTTGGGGAGAGATGCGTCCCAACGAGTCGGGCCGCATCGCAGTTGTTAGCAAGAAATTGGGAACGGTTTTGCCAGAGCCTTGGAATGCGAGCACGAGCGTTCATATCTATGGCGGTACTGCATGGCTAGGTTATGAAGTAAATGGTGTCTTGCATATTGCCTTCGCAAATAAATCAGACCAACGCCTCTATACCTTCCCTGTTGGCGGGGATCCGGTAGCGCTAACACCTGAAACTAATAGTTTGCATCGGTATGCGGAAATGGTGCGCGTCGGTGAAGAGATCTGGGCCGTCCGAGAAATCGTTGACGAAGCGGGCAAAGCGGTACGTGATCTGGTGGCGATTTCGAATGATGGAATCAGAGTCCTCGAAGATGGCTCGCATTTCTATGCATACCTATCTGTTTCCCCTGATAAGTCCCACGCGAGCTTCATCGGATGGGAACATCCACAGATGCCATGGGACGGAACAGAGTTATTCGTTGCCGACATCGTCGATGGAAAGTTTGTAAACCGCCGAGTCCTTGATGGCAGCACTACCTGTTCAGTGTTGGATCCGATTTGGGCTGACAACGAGACGTTGTTTTACGTGAGCGATGCGAACGGGTGGTGGAATCCGTGGGAGGTGAAACTTGACGGTACTAAGCGCCAGATCATTCACGATGAGAGTGAGTGGGCAGGTCCAATCTGGATCCTCGGATTACATTTCCTCACACTTACTGGCGCCGGGGAGATTGTAGGAGTCCACGGAAAGGTAGATGATCGCAAGCTAACAATTCTCAATCCTGGAACCGGTGAATGCACTGATATTCCGTCCGAATTCAATGAATACGATGGATTCGTTTCAATTTCTGGAGATCACTTATATGTGCTTGCTTCGGGGCAGACTGCCACAGAAACAATTGTTGATGTAGATCTAACGAAAAAGAAAGTTGTCGGCAAACTTACTGAGAAGCCATTACCCGTTGATGCAAAATATTTAACAAAGCCCTATCAGATCGAAGTTCCTGGAGTAGATGGTCGAAAAGTCTTTGCAATTATGCATCCAGCACACAACCCTGATGTGGATTACTCGGGGCCAACTCCGCTCATCGTTACAGTCCACGGTGGACCTACTGCAAATGTCAGTGCCACACTTCGATTGGCATATAACTACTTCACCTCGCGAGGTATAGCAGTCATCGATGTGAACTACGGTGGTTCAACCGGATATGGCCGCGACTATCGACGTTCATTAAATGGTCGTTGGGGAATCGTCGACCGTGAGGATTGCATCAGCGTCGTCGAGCACCTCATCAATACTGGAGTGGTCAATAAGGATCAGGTTCTGGTTCGCGGTGGAAGCGCTGGTGGTTTCACGGTGCTCAACGTTCTCGTTAATTCTGATGTCTTTGCCGCCGGAGCTTCTTATTTCGGCGTAGCAAGTCTTGAACGTCTGGCGCTCGATACACATGACTTTGAGTCACGTTATTTGGATTCGATGATCGGTCCTTACCCGGAGCGTAAAGACTTGTATATCGAACGTGCGCCGATTACACATGCCGACAACCTGGTATCGCCATTGATCTTGTTCCAGGGCTTGGAGGACAAGGTCGTACCGCCAGATCAATCTCGCTCTTTCCGAGATGTGTGTGTGCGAAAGGGCATCAAGCACGAATACCACGAATACGAAGGTGAAGGGCATGGATTTAGAAAGGCTGAAAATCAAATCCATTGCATCGAACACGAGCTTTCCTTTTATGGGGAAGTGCTCGGGTTCAAACCTCAGCTCTAACTGGCGAGCTTGAATTGCGCGCGGTTAGCTTTTGCTGACGTGAACGTGAATTGCCTCGGTGAGTTCATCTATTCGCTTTGTTAGTGCAGCAATTTCGCGCGCGATATCAAGCGTCTCTTGATCGATCTCGAAGGTGTGCTTCGCCAATTCGCTCGAGATTTGGTCGGCGCGCTTTGCCGCAATTAAGAGGATTGCTCCTTGTAGCGCCGCCAAGCAAGAGAGTACGAGATTGAGCAATATAAATGGGTAGGGATCGAAGCCATGCTTGCCGTTATAGATCATCCATGCGGCGAGGAAAACGAGGGCACAGATTACAAAAGCCCAGGAGCCCATTCCATTACGCATGACATCGGCGGCGCGCTCGCCGATTGATAATTCTTCGCCACTACGCACGTGGGGATGGTGATGCCAGAGTGATTTAACCATGCGAGGAACTTAAAGGAGACGTAGGGGAGACCCAAGGGAGTTGGCCCCGAAATTGGGTGAAATTCGGGTTAACTAGATAGACGGGTCGGACTTCCCGGTGCGAGCGGAGTCACACGCAGGAGCACAACTTCAAGTCGTGCACTTTGGGTAGTTGATCTATTCTTTATGAATCGGGTTTACGCCCGAATCGAAAAGACGAATAATAATAAAAGAGGAATATATGAAGCGCACAGTCACTCGCTGGGTTCCAGCCCTTGTCGCCCCGGTACTAGTAGCGGTATCGGCCATTGGTATTTCAGTATCGGCCCATGCCGACGTGAATCTCCCGGAAAAGACTCCTGCGCAAATCCTGCAATTCGTTAATACAAACCCAAATATCGCATTTTCCGGCAAGGTGACCAAGGTTGCCAACCTGGGTCTACCGCCAGTAAACCTTCTTCCCAACATTTCACAGTCACTTGTCAACCAGATGAAGAAGAGCCTGCCCAAGGGCATGTCGGATTTGATTCCAAATGCATCGCTACAGGGAAATATTGCAACAGTATTGGGCCTTCTCTCTGGAACCCAACAGGCTAACGTTTTTTACAATGGCCCGACTATGGCGCGCGTCCAGATGCTCGACCAAATGTCTGAACGTGATTTCATCGTAAATGGTTCAGATATTTGGTACTACGACGCAACGCAGCAAACCGTCTTGCACTATTCAGTCAGTGCCGCGGACAAAGCGCTGGAAACCCAAAAGCTACCTTTAGATGTCACCTCACCCGCTGCGCTCGCAGATTATTTCTTGAGCCAAGTCACACCGAGCACCACAATTACTTCTGACCAAAATTCGCAGGTTGCCGGCCGTGGTGTTTACCAACTCACATTTACACCAAAGAACGATGGCACACTCGTTTCGTCAGTAACAATTTCCATAGATGGAGTTACAGGTGTACCACTTTCTGTAGAAGTTTATGCGGCAGGACAGAGCGCACCGGCATTTAAAATTGCCTTTGACTCGGTCACATTTGCGGCTCCTGATGCATCAGTCATTGCCTTCACGCCACCATCTGGTGCAACTGTTGAAGAACTCACCGACCCCTTGACATCGGCTGCTATGACAAATTCTGATCACCAACCAACTGCCGCAGAGAAAGCAGCTGCACAGGATGAATATCAGAAGTTAAATTCTGAAGGTTGGTCCGCGATTGTAGAGATTCCCGCAACCGCTTCCACAGCTGCAGAGCTGGCTTCCATAAAGTCGAACTCCTATTACAACGACCTGACCTCAGCAGTGAGCGGTGGTCGTGTATTCCGGACATCCTTGCTCAATGTTTTGATCACCGATGATGGTCGTATTTATGCAGGTTCCGTAACTGTGCAGAAACTTCTTGAAGCTGCATCTAAGTAATGGATGTAACCCTAGATCCACAGTTTGCCATTGCCACTTCTGGGCTCGTCAAGAACTTTGGGACATTTAATGCGGTGGATGGCATTGATCTACGGGTGCCAAGAGGTTCGGTATTTGGTTTCCTAGGGCCAAATGGTTCGGGTAAAACAACCACTATTCGAACGCTGCTCGGGTTAGCAAATATTTCCCACGGTGAGGTGGGTCTGCTTGGCTATCGAATTCCGGAGCAACTCGGTGATGCGCTGCCCAAAGTAGGCGCCCTTGTTGAAGGTCCGGCCTTCTACCCTTATTTATCTGGGCGTGAGAATTTGAATCGCTATGACTCGGCGGATCTGCTTGCTGATCCGAAGACTCGTAGAGAACGCGTCGATGCCGCGCTTGCCAGAGTAGGACTCACGCAAGCGGCCGATAAGAAAGTGCATGCATATTCACTCGGAATGAAGCAGCGCCTCGGAATTGCAAATGCCTTGCTGCAACCTAGAGAACTATTGGTACTAGACGAACCGACAAATGGCTTAGATCCCCAAGGAACCCGCGAAGTTCGCAATCTGATTCGCTCGCTAGCCGCAGAGGGCATCACAATATTTGTCTCTAGCCACTTGCTCGCCGAAATTGAACAAGTGTGTACACACCTTGCCGTTATGAGCCGCGGAAAGATTGTGGCACAAGGTAGCGTAGAAGAGTTATCAGCGAGTCAGATAAAGATACTTCGCCTCGTCACACCGCACGCTGATCAGGCCGCGAGGGTGCTTGCCTCGGTTGGAATCGAAGCAGTTTTGGATGGCAATGTTGTGACAGCGCAATTACCACTGACGGACTTACTGCCAGAAAAGATAGTTGAATTGCTCGTGCATGCCCACGTGGCCGTGCAGTCTTTCGCGGTACAGGCACCAACGTTGGAAGATCGATTTGTGTCGCTCACTGGAGAGGGGTTTGAAGTTGCACAATAGAAACTTCGTCGCATCTCTGGTGAGGTCCGAACTCTCCATTCTATTTCGTCGTCGCCGTACTTGGGCCATGCTCTTTACTATTTCGCTCATCCCCATCGCTTTAGCAGTTGCAGTAGAACTTTCGGGCGCAACCGTTACACCGGGCGAAGGTCCTCCGTTCATAGATCGCGTGAGTCATAACGGCCTCTTCGTTGCATTCACGGCCATGGTTGTTGCCTTACCACTTTTCTTGCCTTTAACGGTGGCCGTAGTAGCGGGTGACACGATTGCTGGCGAGGCCAATACCGGAACCCTCAGATATTTATTGATTGCTCCAGTTAATCGCGCTAGGTTGCTGGTCGTTAAATTCATAGGTGCTGCAGCCTTTTCGGTTGCCGCGACGCTCACCCTTCTCCTTACAGGCATCATTATTGGCTCGATACTTTTTCCAGTCGGTCCAGTCACCCTGCTCTCCGGTAACGTGATTTCGATTCCCGCGGCACTTGTGCGCATCGCATTGATCGCGCTCTATGTAACTATTTCGCTACTGGGATTATCGGCCGTCGGTTTATTCCTATCAACTCTTACCGTGATCCCTGTGGGAGCGATGGCTGCCACTGTCATCATCTCTACAGTCATGCAGATTTTAGGAAATTTACCTCAGGTGGCCGTAATCCACCCATACCTTTTCACTTATCACTGGCTAGATTTCACTGACATCCTGCGAAGCCCGCTAAGCCTTAGCTCGTTTTGGAGTAACTCACTACTGCAACTGGCTTATATAGTGATTTTCGGGTCGCTGAGTTATAGCCGGTTTACAAGCAAGGACATTCTCTCCTAATTTGTGATAGTTAACGCCTGGTGAATAAACCGACGGCGGGGTCCCACCGATGTGTACTCCTTGTATCCTTTCCGCAATCGAAGGAGACCCCAATGAATCAAAAATTGAAAGTAATCGGCGCTTCATGGTGCCCAGATTGCAAGCGTGCGAAGACATTCCTTGGTCAGCACCGAATTGAATTCCATTGGGTCGACATGGAGACGGATCCAACTGCGCAGGCGGAGGTCGAACGCATCAATGATGGAAAGCGAATCATCCCAACGATAATTTTCCCCGATGGATCCATTCTTACTGAACCATCGAATGATGAACTTGCAGAAAAGTTGGGAATTGCGCGTGAAGCCTCTAGCTCTTCTTATGACCTTTTGATTGCAGGCGGTGGTCCAACCGCGCTTACGACAGCTATCTATGCTGCGCGCGAGAACCTCAAAGTGCTTATTGTAGAAAAGTCCGCTGTAGGGGGACAGGCCGGAGTCACCGAGCGCTTTGATAATTACCCTGGGTTTCCTGATGGAATTGGTGGCGCAGAGCTTGCCGGACGTTTTGAACTTCAGGCGAGAAAATATGGTGTCGAAATACTGCAAGCAGTAGGAGTTGAAAGCTTCAGCGAAGTCGATACGTCGCAAGGTTATGCGGGTCTCGACGTGACTCTTTCGACTGGCGCGAGCGTTCAAGCACGTGCACTTCTGATTGCAACAGGTTCGACATATCGACGAACCGGCGCAGAAGGCGAGGCAGATCTCATTGGAGCTGGCATACATTTTTGTGCCACGTGCGATGGACCCTTCTACAAAGGCGCCGAAGAAGTTGTTGTGCTTGGAGGTGGAAACTCGGGCTTAGAGGAAGGGTTGTTCCTTACCCAATTCGCTAAGCACGTAACCGTGATCGAACGCGGTGGCGAATTGCGCGGTTCCAAATTGCTTCAGGATAAAGTCTTTGCTCACCCAAAGATGACTGTGAAACTCAATGAGGCGGTTCAATCATTTATTGCTAATGAATCTGGACAGCTGCAGAGCGTTGCACTGGAAAACGTGCTCACAAAGGAAAGTTCAATACATAACGCTTCAGGGGCCTTTATTTTCATCGGCTTGGATCCAAATACCGAATGGTTACAGGGGACTATTTCACTCGATGAGCGGAAATTCGTTGCCACGGATCAAATGTTTAATACCTCAGCTCGCGGAGTCTTTGCCGCCGGAGATGTCCGTAGTGGAACGACAAAACAATTGGCGTCGGCCGTGGGTGAAGGGGCAGCGGCCGCGATCCAAATCCGCTATTTCCTTGATAAGTTGACCAAGTAGGTACTCCGAGATTCAATCCGCAATGGACCTCGCTCAAATGAAGCGAAAGATTGCTCGCATCGATCCCGCTTTTGTTCCGGCCATCAAGAATTTACCGGACTGCACATTTGGATTAGAGAAGCCAAAGGTCACCCATTATCAATCGCTGATTCGCTCGATAATCGCGCAACAAGTAAGTACCACTGCCGCTAAAACTATTCAAGGGCGACTGCAAGAGAAGTGTGGGGGATCGATTACTCCGGAGCGAGTAGGCGAACTCTCTTTACCCGAACTCCAGTCCGTTGGGCTCACAGGCGCGAAAGTTCGAACAATTAGTGAACTCACTTCTGCAACACTTTCCAAGCAGATTAACTTTAGGCGCTTCACATATATGAAGGACGAAGAGATCATCGCTGAACTTGTCCCGCTCTTTGGAATTGGGCGATGGACCGTCGAGATGTTCCTGATTTTTCATTTAGGTCGGCTAGATGTTTGGCCGGTGGATGATTTAGCGGTCAGGCGAGGTTGGGACAACCTACACGCAAACTCCGAACCTATTAAGCCAAAGGCACTTCATGCTTTAGGAGACCAGTTCGCCGGAATGCGTAGTGTTGTTGCTTGGTATTGCTGGCGCGCCTCGTAATACGGCAAAATTTCAGCATGGGTATTCACGACCGCGAACATTTGGAAGTGAAGTCCATTCGTACCCTCTCCGCTTGGTATGCCAAGAATCATTCCACCTCACAGGGCCTCTGGGTCGTTACCGACAAAAAGTCCTCGGGAGAACCCGCCCCGACATATGATGAATTGGTACGCCTTGCGCTTTGTTATGGGTGGATAGATTCAGTACCGGGAAAAGTCGATGAGTTCAGAACGAAGCTCTACTTTTCACCTCGGAAAAAGGGGAGTGGTTGGTCTGCTTCAAATAAGGCGCGAATTAAGGAGTTATTGGCTGCTGGAAAATTAAAACCATCTGGTTTGAAAATAGTTGATCAAGCGAAAGCTGATGGAAGTTGGAGTAAGTTGGATTCATCGGAGACTGCGAGCGTCCCCAAGGACTTGCTCGCGGCGTTTAGAAAGTACCAGGGCTCCAAAGCAAACTTTGACGCGTTCCCCGCAGGCGTGCGCAGGCAGATATTGCAGTGGATCGATCAAGCAAAAACCTCCGCCACTCGCGAAAAGAGGATCATAGAAACTGCTAGCTTGGCCTCGGAGAATATAAGGGCAAATCAATGGCGCGACAAAAAGGCTAAATAAAATCGTTACATGTGGATCAAATTTCGATTATCTTTGCCTTCATCCATACCTGGCAGAAAGAAGTACAAACCACTATGAAAACTATGACGTGTAAGCAACTCGGAGGTCCTTGCGACCTCGCGCACAGTGGTGATGATGCCAATGTAATAATTAAAGCGCAAGACAAACACCTCCGTGACGCCGTAAAGTCCGGAGACACCGCACACGAAGAGGCGGCCAAGGCCATGAAAGGTCGCTGGAAGAATCCATTTGCGGGCATGGGTTGGTATAACCAAGTAAAGAAAGATTTCGCCGCGCTTCCTAACAATAAATAGGGTTAACTATCCGAAGTGAGCTCGTTGCTTTCCATCGCCTTCAAGTCCGAAGTCATTTATTGGCGGGGTCCTTCCCCGTTCTATTTCATGAGGCTTCCGGATGCGCCAGCGAGGAAAGTTGCAACGATCGCGAAGCAAATCACCTACGGATGGGGAGTGCTTCCTGCTGACGTCACCATCAAGGGTTTGACTTTTTACACCGCCCTCTTTCCCAAAGATGGTGGGTACTTAGTCCCTTTGAAAAAGGCCGTCAGGGAGAAACTTGAAATCGAATTGGGCGATCTCGTGCAGGTAAAAATCGATTTTTCAATGAATGGGAGTTAATGATGAGTAATGGACTTGTAGTAATCGTTGGAGTTGGTCCCGGCGTCAGTGCCTCGGTTGCAAGGAAATTCGCCGCCAAAGGGCACCCGCTACTGCTCGTGGCGCGAAACGAATCCAGGCTTGCAGAGATGAAGGCTGCGTTGAGTGCCGGTGGAGTAAAGGTCGATTACCAAGTTGCTGATGCGAGTAAGCCTGGGGAAGTTGCAGATGTGATTTCTGCAATCGCGGAACCAGTCGCTTCAGTTGTATATAACGCGGCAGGTTGGGGTGGGTCGCTTCTTACATCCGATGATGCTGACATTCGTTCAGCTACTGAAACGAATCTGTATTCAATCATTGCTACCGCCAAAGCCGCCGCGCCAAAGCTACAAGCCACTAACGGAGTCCTCTTTATTACTGGCGGAGGTTTCGCACTTTACCCATCTGCTGCTTACGGAATCTTGTCGGTTGGTAAGGCTATGACCCGCACAACTGCGCTATTGCTGGCCGAAGAGTTGAAGCCCCAGGGTGTCCGAGTACATACGATCACCATCATGGGAACAATCGCGCCTGGAACCGGATTCGATCCGGATTTAATTGCAGATACCTATATGCAAGTCTTTGACGACGCAGCAAGTCAAGTTGAAACCGTTTTTAAAGCTAAGGTAAAGGCATAACAATGAAGTTAGTGATCGTCGGAAGTGGAAGCGTCGGTAAAGCTATTTATCGGAATGCGAAGCGAAATGGAATTCGTGCCACAGTTGCCTCGCGAAATCTAGACGGCGTGGACTCCGCGATTGATCGCAGCGATCTCATTTCACTCGACAATATTGCCGAAGCGGGGGACGCTTTTCTTTTGGCGCTTCCCGCTCAGGCAGCCATCGATTTCGCTTCTTCAATTGATGATTGGCATGGCAAGATTTTGATTGATGCCACCAATCCTTTGCTTCCGGGTCTGGAAGGGCTATCCCTTGGAACGACTACATCTGCCGCCGAAGTGATCGCGGCGGCAGCTCCCACGGCAAGAGTTGTTAAAGCATTTAATACGACGGGTTCAGAGAACCTAGAAAATCCAGCGCGCATCGCAGATCCAATATTCACACCCATTTGCTCTGATGATGAAGAAGCGAAGTTGGAGGTTATAGCGCTAGCTAGTTCTTTGGGCTTTGACGCGGTTGACTTTGGAGCGCTAAAGACCGCTAGGTACACCGAAGCCTTCGCCATGACCTGGATCCATTACGCGATAAAAAAGCAACACGGACGCGACTGGGCATTCTCGCGATCATTCGTCTCTCCCGCATAAACTTTGTGGATGCCTATATTTCCAAAACCGCGTGGCGTCAAAGTCCCGGAGATCACTCTCCTCTTTTGGGTTATCAAGATTTTGAGCACCGGTATGGGCGAGGACACCTCCGACTATCTCGTTAAACAATTCGGGAAAGCCCCGGCTGTAGTAGTTGGCTTTTTCATTTTGTTAAGTGGACTTTATCTTCAGTTTAAGACTCGACGCTATAGCAAATGGATATATTGGTTTGCAGTCGTGATGGTCTCTGTCTTTGGCACAATGGCTGCCGATGTCTTGCACCTTGGCCTGGGGGTTCCTTATGTCGCTTCTAGTACATTCTTCTTCATTGCTTTGCTCGTGATCTTTTGGTTGTGGAAGCGAGCTGAGGGGACACTTTCGATTGATTCGATCAGCACAGTCAATCGGGAACTTTTCTACTGGGCCACAGTAATTACAACTTTCGCGCTGGGTACGGCCGTGGGTGATATGACCGCCCATACATTCAATTGGGGATTTTTGAATTCCGGAATTATTTTTGGAGTCCTATTTTTCGTTCCTGGCGCTCTGTACCTCATCTTCAAATTTGATGCAGTTCTTGCTTTCTGGTTTTCATATGTACTTACTCGTCCGTTTGGTGCTTCATTTGCCGATTGGTTTGGCGCGGATAAATCCAAAGGGGGAAAGGGTTTCGGATTTGGGAAAACTGCTCTAATCTTAACTTTGCTGATAGTTATTTTTGTTGCACTATCCGATCGAAAAAATTCAAAAAAGCAGGTCGCATAAAAAATTTCCTAAGTACTGGAGGCGGACGATGGCATGGGTGAGCACATATTTAAACTTTATGGGGCAATCAGAGGAAGCGATGACATTTTATGGTCGAGCCTTTAACACCTTAGATACTCTAAAGGTAATGAAATTCGCGGACATGCCTAGTGGTCTAGGAGCGCCAGAGCTTTCGGAACACGAAAAGAACATGGTGATGCATGCCGAGCTGAAAATCATTGCAGATCACACGTTGATGGCAACAGATATGTTGGAATCCATGGGGCATAAAACCCGCATCGGAAATAACACGACCATCAGTTTGAATTTAGATTCACGCGAGGAAGCAGATCGGCTCTATGCAATATTGAGTGAAGGCTCGGAGGAGCAATCGGGAATGATGGATATGCCGTATGGCTACTGGGGGTCAGCTCTTGATAAATATGGAATCAGATGGATGATTAACGTCGCCCCTCACTAAATGACTAAGGGCTTTGCTATCCTCGGGAAATGACTACCTCTCGGATACTTAAGGCTGCGACTGGAAGTGCAATGACGGCCCAAGGATGGGCACAAGAAGCTGCGCTGCGTATGCTCCACAACAATTTGGATCCAGCTGTAGCAGAACATCCCGAGAAATTGGTTGTTTATGGTGGCACGGGAAAGGCCGCTCGAAATTGGCCATCATTTGATGCGATTGTAAAGAGCCTCACTAACTTAAAGAACGATCACACTCTGCTTGTTCAATCTGGAAAGCCTGTCGGGGTATTTCAAACACATGAATGGGCACCTCGGGTACTTATTGCTAATTCAAATTTAGTGGGAGATTGGGCTACCTGGCCGGAGTTTCGCCGTTTAGAGAATTTGGGCCTCACCATGTATGGCCAGATGACGGCTGGTTCATGGATTTACATCGGAACTCAGGGAATATTGCAGGGCACATATGAAACTTTTGCGGCCGTTGCAGCAAAGAGATTCAATAGAACACTTCAGGGAACACTTACATTAACTGCGGGCTGCGGCGGAATGGGTGGCGCGCAACCTTTAGCGGTGACCATGAATGGTGGGGTCTGCCTGATTATTGATATCGATCGCACTCGTTTGGAAAAGCGTGTGAAGGATCGTTACCTCGATGAGATCGCGGATAATCTCAATGACGCTGTGGAGCGCGTGCTTAAAGCAAAGAGTACCGGTGTGCCACTCTCTGTCGGATTAGTTGGAAATGCTGCGGAGTTATTCCCACAATTGTTAAAGATGGATATCGGAATCGATGTGGTTACCGATCAAACATCGGCACATGATCCACTTTCCTATGTTCCAATCGGAATATCTATCGAAGATGCTGCGCAGAGGGCTAAAGATGATCCAGTTGATTTCACGAAGCGGGCACAAGCTTCGATGGCAGCTCACGTTGAAGCAATGGTTGGCTTCCTTGATCAAGGTGCCGAGGTTTTTGATTACGGCAATTCAATTCGCGATGAAGCACGCCAAGGTGGGTTTGCTCGCGCCTTTGCCTTCCCAGGTTTTGTGCCTGCTTATATTCGCCCGCTCTTTTGTGAAGGTAAAGGTCCGTTTCGTTGGGTGGCACTGTCGGGGGATCCTAAGGATATTTACCGAACGGATAAGGCGATATTGGATCTCTTTCCAGAAAACGAACACCTCAATCGTTGGATCACGATGGCCCAAGAAAAAGTTGCCTTCCAAGGTTTGCCGGCTCGCATTTGTTGGCTTGGATATGGAGAGCGCGATAAGGCCGGGTTGGCATTCAATGATTTAGTAGCTCGTGGAGAAGTATCCGCACCTATTGTTATCGGCCGCGATCATTTGGACTGTGGCTCCGTTGCCTCTCCGTATCGCGAAACGGAGGCGATGATCGATGGCTCAGATGCAATTGCCGACTGGCCACTTCTTAATGCCATGGTCAATATCGCTTCGGGTGCATCATGGGTTTCTCTACATCACGGCGGCGGTGTTGGCATGGGACGTTCGATGCATGCAGGGCAGGTTACTGTTGCAGATGGCACAAAATTTGCTGCGCAGAAAATTGAACGTGTTCTCACAAACGACCCAGGTATGGGAGTGATTCGGCTTGCTGATGCGGGGTATGACATTGCGATCAACACTGCAAAAGAACGCCACGTCCATGTTCCAATGCTTGATATCGAATAAATATTTCGGCTCCCAAAATGTCTCATACATTGATCACCAATATTGGTCAGTTAGTTACCAATAATCCGGCGCACGATGGCACTTCGCTTGGACTTATTAGCGATGCTGCAATGATTATTTCGGAGGGCAAAGTCGATTGGGTGGGATCGCGAAACGAAGCGCCAGTTCGAGATGCCCCGACTGTTGTTGACGCCTTGGGAAATTGTGTAGTACCGGGATTCGTTGACACCCATAACCATTTGGTGTTTGCAGGTGATCGCGCCCATGAATTTTCGGCCCGAATGCGTGGCGAGAAGTATGAAGCGGGCGGAATCAATTACACGATGGCTCAAACGCGGGCCGCATCCGATCAGGCACTGCGTGCAAACGTCCACTACCTGGTCCATCAAGCAATGGAGGCAGGAACAACAACGCTAGAAATCAAGTCGGGGTATGGCCTAACGGTTGTCGACGAACGACGGTCCCTAGAGATCGCGAGCGAATTCACTTCTGAGACCACATTCCTAGGCGCGCATATCGTTCCACCGGAGTTTGTCACTGCTCCAAATGACTACGTCTCTTTGATTACAGAGAACATGATTGATGAAGTAACTCGCTATGCAAAATGGATCGATGTCTTCTGCGATCGGGGAGCATTTACCCCCGATCAAACTCGCCGAATTTTGCAGGCAGGAAAGGCAAAGGGTTTATTACCACGGCTTCATGCGAATCAGTTGGAGCAAGGTGAAGGAATTGAAGTGGGTGTGGAATTGGACGCTGCATCCGTTGACCACGTATCTCACTTTAATGATCGCGATATCGCGCTCCTGTCGCAGTCCAATACCGTCGCCACTTTTTTGCCTGGTGCAGAGTTTTCAACACGTGCCAAATATTCAGATGTCAGACCGATGTTTGAAGCTGGCGTGAGCGTCGCTTTGGCAACCGACTGCAACCCCGGAAGTTCATTCACAAATAGCATGCCCTTTGTGATTGCGCTGGCAGTACGTGAGTTCTTCTTTACACCAGAGCAAGCCATATGGTCTGCAACAGCGGGTGGTGCTAAGGCGCTACGCAGAAAAGATATTGGAACGCTCCGTGTTGGAGCCAGCGCCGATTTCTTGATACTCAATGCTCCGTCTTACATTCATTTTGCGTATCGTCCAGGAGTTCAACTCATAGAAGAGGTATGGCGTCATGGCAACCGAGTCAACTAAATCCACCGTCACATTAGGCGCAGATGGATTAACATTCCAGGACGTAATTTCAGTCGCTAGGTATGGAGCGCGAGTCGAGTTAGCACCGGCCGCAATTTCGCGAATGGCAGAGTCCAGGGATTACATCGAAAAGTATGCGTCGGGGGATCAGCCAGTTTATGGAGTATCAACTGGCTTTGGGGCGCTGGCAACTCGTCATATTGAGGTAAAAGATCGCGTTCAACTTCAGAAGTCGCTGATACGTTCACACGCGGCCGGCATGGGTCCTGCAGTTGAAAAAGAAGTTGTGCGCGCATTGATGTTCTTGCGACTTCGTACCATGGCTTCTGGACGCACCGGAGTTCGCGTCGAACTTGCCCAAACATTTGTCGACTTCCTAAACGCCGATATCACTCCAGTGGTTCCAGAATTTGGTTCACTCGGTTGTAGCGGCGATTTGGCCCCACTTTCCCATTGCGCACTTTCCATGATGGGAGAAGGTCGGGTTCATAATCCGCAAGGAGAAATTCTTGATTCACTTTCTGCGATGCATTCGGCTGGCATAAAACCCATTGAATTGCAAGAAAAAGAAGGGCTTGCGCTCATCAACGGAACTGACGGAATGCTCGGAATGTTAATTATGGCCATTGCTGACTTGGAAGAACTCGCAAGCGTTGCTGACATTACTGCGGCCATGAGCATCGAAGGATTACTAGGAACGGACAAAGTGTTCGCTCCGGATCTTCATTTCCCGTTGCGTCCACAAGTTGGTCAAGCGGTCAGTGCCGCCAATATTTACGGACTACTGCGCGGATCCGGCATTGTGGCTTCTCATATCAACGACACTTCACAGGTACAGGATGCTTATTCGCTACGTTGTGCACCGCAGGTAGCGGGCGCAGTACGGGACACCATTTCATATGCCGCAACGATTGCGGAGCGAGAGTTGCACAGCTCTATTGACAATCCAGTCGTCCTGCCGGATGGACGAGTTGAATCAAATGGAAACTTCCATGGAGCTCCAGTTGCATATGTCTTAGACTTCCTTGCAATCGCAGCAGCTGACTTAGGTTCTATCGCTGAGCGCCGCACTGATCGGGCGCTTGATCGCGCTAGGTCTCATGGATTGCCACCGTTCCTCGCGAATGACCCTGGAGTTGACTCCGGATTAATGATTGCGCAATACACACAAGCAGGTTTGGTCTCAGAGAATAAGCGTCTTGCGACACCTGCGAGCGTTGACTCAATTCCTAGTTCTGCGATGCAAGAAGACCACGTTTCAATGGGTTGGAGCGCTGCTCGCAAATTACGCAAGGTGGTCGATAACCTTTCGAGGATCCTCTGCATTGAGCTCGTTACCGCAGCTCGTTCTATTGATCTTCGGACACCGCTTACCCCATCACCTGCTACTTCAAACGTGCTCGCCGAATTACGAAAGGTAGTACCAGGTCCTGGTCCAGACCGGTTTATTTCACCTGAACTTGAACGTGCAGATGCGCTTGTTCGGTCTGGAAAAATTACTGGCGCTGCGCGCGAAGTATTTGCGGAACTGCGCTAGCGGGTAACTAGCCCCGCACCTGCTTCTAGTACCAATAATGCCGCTAAGCGAATAGTGCGCTGATCTGGCGTATCTAGCCCGGCATCGATTTCTGTAATATCTATTGCACGCACCCGCTCATCATGTGCGAGTAGGTAAACGGCTTCCCGTAGTTCATCAGCAGTAATTCCTCCTGGTACCGATGCTGGACAAGCTGGCGCAACAGAACGATCGCAAACATCAACGTCGATGTCGACGTAAATTTCTCGGTTGTTTGCACCGGCGATTGCCAGCGCATCCGCTATAACTGAGGCCATGGAAGTGTGGCGCATTGATTCACGATCAAAAACCGTAATACCAACTTCTGCAGCGCGCCTTGAATAAAACTCGCTATTAGCAAAGTCAGAGATACCGATTTGTACAACGTTCGTTCCTGGTAAACCAGCTTGGATCAGTCTCCAGATGGGAGAGCCATTTGATTTGCCATCGCGCAAATCATGGTGTGCATCCAGCGTGATAACGCCGACGTTTTCTAAGTTCTCCCAGAGCGCACTGGCCACAGAGTAGGTGATCGAATTGTCTCCACCAAGGGCAATCAATAATCTGTGATGCGCTAATGCGCCACTTAATTTATCGGCTACACGCTCTTCGCCTTCGTCGAAATCAGGGGAGTCAACGTCACCTAGATCCGTCATGGTGAGCTTCGATAAGTCGGCGCTTCTGGAGGCAGCATATGTGGAATAACGCGCAATCGCTTCACGTATTGCACCTGGCGTTAAGTGCGCTGCTGTTTGCGAAAGCGATGTTTTAGAGGCAGGGATGCCCACAATGGCGAGATCTGAATCTGCGGTCAAAGCTTGAAAGAGCGATGAGGCTCTTGGCCAATTATCGTCATGGAAGAGCGTCGGCGTTGACATGGATCAATAGTAAGGGTTGGCCAAAGGAGGATGGCTAGCGCAAGAGTTTCGTTGCGGCAGCCGTCAACGAGTAATACGCCCATTTTCCTCGTTGGGACCGCTCCAAAAGGCCAGCGTCGACCAGCAATTTCAAGTGATGACTTACCGTGCTCTGCGCGAGTCCAGTTTCAGGAGTGAGGTCACACACGCACGCTTCAGCATTTTCACCGGTTGCTACCGCCATCATCAGTTGAAGGCGGGTTGAATCGCCAAGCGCTTTGTACTGATTAGCCAGGGTCGCCACTTCACGGGGAGATCTCGTGAGCATCACCATTTGGGCCATTCCAAAATCTTACACCGGCTCATATTGATATTCTTCGATATGACATGTATTGTTCCATCGATAAACTTCGATTGGAGGAAAAATGACTCAAGATACATCTTTGGAAGTTTGCTGTCAGGTATGCACATGCAATCCCTGCTGCTGCCCAACACAATGTTGCTAAGTTAAATTTTTGATATTTCATAAATACCTCGCTGAGTTCGTCGGGACGGCAGGTCTTGTTGCTGCGGTAGTTGGTTCCGGAACAATGGCAACGAATATGAGTTCGGACAAGGGAGTCGATCTCCTGATCAACAGTTTATCTACAGTGCTTGCTTTAGCGCTTCTGATATTGGTCTTTGCGCCCATTAGCGGTTCGCACTTCAATCCGCTCGTCACTCTTTCGGAGTTCATGCAAAGGCGACTGCGAGCCTCTGAACTTGTGGGGTATCTAGTGGCTCAATTTTCTGGTGGACTGCTCGGTACCGTTATTGCAAACTTAATGTTTAAAAACCCCGCCATCTTTCGTTCACACCACATTCGCACTGGTATAAATCTTTGGCTTGGTGAGGTTATTGCGACAGCCGGATTGCTGTTCCTGATTCAAATTATTAGGCAGCGGAATTTGGATAGCACTGCGCCGATAATTATTTCTGGGTGGATCGGCAGCGCCTACCTCTTTACATCATCAACATCATTTGCCAATCCAGCAGTTACGTTAGCGAGAGCATTTACTAATACCTTCTCCGGGATCGCACTGGGTTCCGTCGCGGGCTTTGTAACTGCTCAAATTATTGGAGCGCTGATAGGGGCTTTGGCAGGAAATTACTTCAAACTTCAGAAAGGCGTGTACTAAATGATTACCAAGCCCACAGTTCTCTTTGTTTGTGTGCATAATGCTGGACGTTCGCAGATGGCTGCGGGACTCATGAGGGAGTTAGCAGGAGAAGAAGTTCAGGTCCTCTCCGCTGGATCAGCGCCAAAGGATTCTATTAACCCTGTTGCTATTGAAGCGATGGCCGAGGTCGGAATTGATATCGCCCATGAACAGCCCAAGGTACTTACTTCAGAGGCCGTGATGGAATCTGATGTTGTCATAACGATGGGATGTGGCGATGCATGTCCGTTCTACCCCGGAAAGCGCTATGAAGACTGGGTCCTGCCAGATCCCGCTGGACAGGATTTGGAGTTCGTCCGCATCGTTCGCGATCAAATAAAGGAGAAGGTGGAATCCCTTTTAGCGGAACTCATATAATTAAACTATGGATCACGACATTAAGCAGAAGTACCTCATTTTCGTGATCGATGACCGCGAATTGAGTGCGACCGAGCAAGAAGGAGTCGCTATTGACGCCTTTAATGCCGAGCTCCAAGCCAATGGCAATTGGATATTTGGGGCAGGATTAGCCAGGCCTAAAGATGCGACGCTCATCGACAATCGCGCCGATGCCGGAATTGAATCTGCTGGAGCACTCTTTGACGGCTTCGAAAATTACACCGGATTTTGGCTGATTCAGGCTGCCGACGAAGAGATGGCCCGAACACTTGCGTATGCAGGTTCGAAGGCTTGTAATCGAAAAGTTGAACTACGACCATTCTTAGGAAATTGATATGACGCGTTCACTATCTATGGGTTGGCGGTTTACTAAACGCCGTACTCTGGATTTTGGACGACTTTCAAACTCGCTCTGCCGCTAATCACGCCTCGAAAAAATTCATTCATTTTCGAATCAAAGGTTTGATTCAGCGAGCGAAAGGTATTTCCATGGCAGAGCAACACGAATTAAGAGATAGAGGGTTACGACTGACTCCGCAACGTGAGTTGGTCTTGCAAGCAGTCCGCATTTTAGTTCACGCGACCCCGGAGAGTATTTTGGAATATGTTCACAAGACTCATCCAGGCGTGAACTTGTCGACGGTATATAGAAACCTTGAGGCACTGGAAAATGTTGGCCTTGTGGAACACTCACATCTGAGTCACGGGAGCGCCAGTTATCACGCCGCCGAAGAGTTGGACCATTTTCATATTGTCTGTCACGTATGCGGCGATCACATAGATGCGCCTAAGAACCTGGCCGATGATTTCGTCCACAGTGTATTAGGCGAATATGAGTTCGCAATCGACATTACACACTTTGCGATAAGCGGTCTCTGCAGAAAATGTAAAGCTCTGTAATTTTCTAAAAACGACCTTTACCATTTTGTTTGCTATGACAAAAACTCTGGTCACGGCTCATATCTAGGCGCACCCAATATCGGCTTTAGTGGTTATAAAAGGCACAACAGCCTCTTTCCCTACAGTGGTTCGGTGGCTAGCAAGCTGGCTAAAGAGCTTGCTAGCTACGCTCAAACGAAGGGTTCGATTCACATTCCACTCGGACAACCGTTCCCTAAGACTTTGTTAAATAAGTTGCTCAAGGTGAAGTTCCAGGAGTTGAAGGAGCGTGGCGTGACGCTGGAGTGAGCCCCGGATAGTTCCATTTCCTCTCGCTTCCATATAACCTCTTTTCATGAATTCGATCCTCGACGCTATCGGGAATACCCCGCTCATCAATATTGAAGGCATTTATGTAAAGATGGAATACCTCAATCCGTCTGGGTCGGTAAAGGCGCGAATCGCGAAGTACATGATCGAACGAGCGGAGCAAGAGGGCCTTTTGAAGCCTGGTGACACCATCGTTGAGGCCAGCAGCGGTAACACTGGTAACGCGATGTCGATGGTTGCCGCTGTTAAGGGTTACAAAATGCTGGTAGTCATGCCTGAAGGTTTGAGCATGGAGCGCACCGCAATCTCTAGGGCCTTTGGAGCGGAAGTTCGCACCATCGGTGATTTCCACGTGAACGCTGCACTGGATATGGTCCGCGAACTCGCGAGCCAACCTGGATTCTATGCACCGCAACAATTCGATAGCGAATGGAACGTCCAAGAAAACTACGAATGGCTGGGTAAGGAAATTTTGGCTCAACTTCCCAGCACTCCTGACTTATTGATTTCTGGAGTTGGAACCGGCGGCACCTTGATAGGCGTTGGCAAAGCCTTTAAAGAAGTTAATCCCGCTTCAAAGAGTTATGCGCTGGAGCCTTCAGAGTCCTGCACGATCGCATGCAGCGAAGTTGCTAAGCATCTCATCGAAGGAATTTCCGATGGATTTATTCCTGGAATCATTGAACGTCACGCTTCGGATATCGACGGTTTCGTTCACATTCATTCCAATGATGCAGTCGAGGAGACTCGCCGTTTGGCAAAAAATCACGGAATATTTGTCGGTCCTTCATCAGGCGCGCATATGCTTGCCGCAAAGCAGTTAAAGGCGGAGCTGGGAGCTGAAACTGTAGTCACCATTTTCTGTGACGAGGGAGAGAAGTACATCAAGGACTATTGGTTATAAGGCTTTCTCTACAGCTCGTAACGTTTACTTTGTGTGGGCCAGTATTGCGTCGTGAACGTATTGGGCTAGGCCCCTTGCCCGGCCGTCGTAATACGCCTTAAACCTTTCGTCGCTTACGTACATTAATGCCAGGTTTCGCTGCATCTCTATCGAGCATTCATAGAACCATTTCGTGATAGCTGCTCGGTGTGCCGCAACAAGAGCGGAAACTTCGGGGGATTGCACTTCAACGCGATTGCCAAAGGCCTGCGCAAAATCTTCGGTCACCGCTTCTTGATCGATCTTCGCCGCTTGAAAATCGGATGCCGAATACTTCGAGGTTCGGCGAGCAGATTCGTTGAATTCTTTGGTCTTACCCCAGCGGGCTGCAGCTTCAGAAAAATGCTCTTCACCGCTGCTACTCACACCGTTATTGTAAATCCATGACAATCATCGAACTAGCGGCAAAGTATGAAGAGGCAACAAACACCTTTATGGCAGCGGTTTCCGAACTGCCTCAAGATTTGCTCGATGTAGCTCCGCAAGGAGAATGGACGGCTCGCAAAGTGATTCATCACCAAGCACATGCCGATGCTTATTGCTTAACACGGATTATCCAAGTGGTTTCCGAGCCAGGCACTCCAATCCGGAGTTTTTCAGAGGCAGCCTTGGTAGAGAGCAGAATCCTTGACTACGCTCATCAACCTATCGAACCGAGCATCGCGCTCCTGAAAGCCCTTCGCGCGGAGACGCTTCGTATCATTAAATCTGCATCCGATGCCGACCTGACTTTGAGTTGCCAGCATTCGGCAATGGGCGAAATAACCATGGAGGCCATGATCAATCGTTACACAGATCATCCATTGGAGCATGCGGGTCAGATCCGAGAAATTATTACAAAAGGTCGCTAAGGCCCATTGCATATCAATAATGTTGATAGTAGTATCAACATTATGAGAATGGCGGTCGCGTTACCCGTTCCTATTTTTCGTTCGGATACCCAAGCGGATGTGTTGGCAGCCCTTTACTTATCCCCAGCGAGCCTGACGATCCGTGACCTGAGTTTGAGACTTTCGATACCTTACCCAACTGTTCACAGGGAGGTGTTGCGTCTAGTGGAAGCTTCAATTGTTACTGAAGACCCCAGAATCGGTAATTACAGATATTTTAAGCCGAATGTTGAATCACCTTTCAATATCCCGTTACAACAATTGATTGAGATAAGCGCTGGCCCCGTACCCACTATTAAGGCATTGTTTTCCGGCATTGAAGGAATTGAATGGATTGCGATTTTCGGATCGTGGGCTCATCGCCTATTAGGAAAAGAGGGGGAGATTCCAAACGACTTGGATCTTATGGTTGTAGGGAATCCCAACACGCGCGATGTTAATAGAGCTTGTTTGGAAATAAGCAAACGCTTTGGCTGGATTGTTAACCCAACAATTCTGACGTCATCTGAATGGAGGCAGGATTCACCATTCCTCTCACAGGTTCGAAGCGACGGCTTAGTTCCGGTCATCGGCCAACCCGAATAGCGCATGATTAATCCCAAACCACTTAATGCCCATCACCTTGAAGGAATAACAGCTCTAATAGGCAATCGGAAGATATCCAGAATTCCTATTGACCTTCAAAAGGCTGAACGTTTTATATTTCAAGCGAGCCAAGCGGTTGCAGAATTGCCTGCATTGAGAATTGTCCAAATGAAGTTCGATTGTGCATACAACGTGATTCATGATTTAGGCGAAGCTACCCTGGCGGCATATGGATTCCGCACGTCAAATGGTGTCAGGCAACATGTTGTTGTTGGGGATTTCCTTGTGCTCTTAACTACAGGCGGGCCATATTCGACATACGCCGAAGATATATCGATGTATCGAAACTTTAGGAACCAAATAAGGTACTCGGGAAATCCAATAGGAAGCATTCAAGCGGCGGAAGCAGTTATTGCTGCCCAGGAATTATTTAATGGCGTAAGCGATCTCTTGGAATATTCAAACAAATAACGCATATTCTAGGACTTTTCTGTCGGGTTGGCGGGATTTGAACCCACGGCCTCTGCGTCCCGAACGCAGCGCGCTACCCCTGCGCTACAACCCGTACCTATAAATTACTGCCTGAAATTGCAAAGCAAAAGACCCGGTGATTCCTCACCGGGTCTTTTGTAACTCCTATATGAGTGCGAAGTTCGTCTTACTTTGCAGCGATTGCAGAGATTTCGAATTCGAGCTTGATGTTCTCTGATACCAATATTCCACCGGTCTCAAGAGCTGCGTTCCATGTGAGGCCGAAGTCCTTGCGGTTGATCTCTGATTCGCCTTCGAAACCAAAGCGAACGTTGCCGAATGGATCGGTAGCTGTTCCAGTGAATTCGAGTTCGAATGAGATTGCCTTTGTAACATCCTTGATTGTTAGGTCACCATCGACAACAACCTTGTCAGAACCAGCATCCTTGATGGATGTTGACTTAAAGGTGATCTTTGGGAAATTCTCTACATCAAAGAAATCTGCAGAGCGTAGGTGCCCGTCGCGATCTGCTGTACGAGTGTCGATAGATGCGGCATCGATTGAAACTTCGAGTGAAGCAACCCCGGCAGCAACTGTGCCAGACCCGGTGTATTGATTGAATGCGCCGCGAACCTTTGCGACCATTGCGTGACGTGCGCTGAAGCCGATACGGCTGTGTGATGGATCGATATTGAATGTGCCTTCTGGCAACGATGAAAGAACTGACATTTTATTTTCCTTTGTTCGGGTATTCGAAACCTAATGCGGTGAGATGAACTATAGGTAACGATAGTTGAAATTTCAACTAAAAGTAATGTGGGTTCCGTCTCAAATTGTTGCCGTCGGTTTGCAATTGCGTACCGTTATAAAAGCTTGCGCACAGGAGCGGATATCCAGCTCAGTATGTTCTGCAGATATTTGAATTCGGATGCGGGCCTTTCCTAGCGGGACAACCGGATAGGAAAAGGCAACCGCATGGATGCCTTCATCACGAAGTCCGGCCGCATAATTCACCGCTTCTCGTTCATCACCGAACATAACAGGGACGATGGGATGGGAACCTGGAAGTAAGTTGAAACCGCCCTCCTCCATGAGGGATCGAAAGAGTGCGGCATTGGAATGCAACCTCACACGCAGCTCCGAGCTTTCTCGTACTAATTCCAAGGCTTTCAAAGAGCCCGAAACGACCGATGGCGGTACTGAGTTTGAGAACAAATAGGGCCGAGCCTTTTGCCGGAGCAGGTCAACGATCTCCCGGCGAGCGCTGATGTAGCCACCGGATGCACCACCAAGCGCTTTACCCAAAGTCCCTGAAATGATGTCGATGCGCTCGCTCACACCAAAGTATTCTGGGGTACCGGCGCCGGAATTCCCCATAAAACCGACGGCATGTGAATCATCCACCATCACCATTGCGTTATAACGCTCCGCTAAATCGCAAATCTGGGGGAGCGGCGCGAGGTAACCGTCCATCGAGAAAGCGCCATCAGTCACGATGAGTCGGCGGCGGGCGCTTTGGGCGGCAATGAGTTGCGCCTCTAGATCCGCCATGTCGCGGTTCTTGTAGCGAAAGCGCTGCGCTTTAGAAAGCCTGATGCCGTCAATGATGGATGCATGATTGAGCTCATCAGAGATGATCGCATCTTGCTCTTTCATCAATACTTCAAAGATCCCACCATTCGCATCGAAGCAGGACGGGAAGAGAATGGTCGCTTCTTGGCTGAGGAACTCAGTGAGTTCCGATTCCAGTTGCTTGTGGAGGTCTTGGGTGCCACATATAAAACGAACACTGGAAAGTCCATATCCATGCTCATCAAGGCTCTGACGAACCGCATCCAAAATCGCAGGGTGATTAGAAAGGCCCAGGTAATTGTTGGCACAAAAATTGAGGAAAGGCTTACCGTCAATCGTGATGTGGGAGCCCTGCGCTGATGTGATCATGGACTCTCGCTTATAAGTTCCGGCATTATCTATATCGTTAAGTTCTGCAACCAACTCTTCTTTTATGCCAGTAAACACATCAGCTCCAGTCCAGAACGATCTTGCCAGCATTCGCTTTGCCCGCAATTTCAAAGGCCTCTTCCCATTGGGTATAAGGCATCTTGTGGGTAATCACCGGGCTGATATCCAAGCCCTTTTTGATCATCGCAGTCATGGCATACCAAGTCTCGAACATCTCGCGGCCATATATTCCCTTTATTGTGACCATGTTGGTGATGACCTTTGCCCAGTCAATTTCAATGGACTTGCTCGGCAAACCCAAGAGCGCGATCCGGGCACCATGCCCCACGTGGTCCAGGATCTGGGGGAGTGCCGCCGGACTTCCGCTCATTTCAAAGGCGATATCGAAGCCTTCGCTCATTCCCAAATCCTTCATGACCTGACCCAAATTATCTCTGGTGACGTTCACGGCGACATCAACGCCCATCTGCCGGGAAAGCGCCAACCGGTCATCGGAGATATCCGTGATCACGATGTACCGGGCACCAGCGAACCTGGCGATCTGCGCCGACATCTGACCAATTGGCCCTGCTCCAGTAATAAGGACATCCTCGCCAACGAGTGGGAAAGAGAGGGCTACATGAACAGCGTTTCCAAGCGGATCGAATATCGCGGCTAAGTCCGGATCTATACCGGGTTGATGCCTCCAGACATTGGATTCGGGAATGCATATGTATTCGGCGAAGGCGCCATCTTTGTTTACGCCAATTCCAACAGTGTTCATACAGAGATGGCGCCGACCAGCCCGGCAGTTGCGGCATAGGTTGCAGACGATGTGACCTTCACCAGAGACGAAGTCACCAACATTTACGGTACTTACCTCGGATCCAATTTCTACAACCGTGCCACTGAATTCATGGCCGGGCGTAAGCGGAGATTGGATAATTCGACTAGCCCAGTCATCCCATTTTTGGATATGTAGATCCGTACCGCAAATACCTGTACGCATCACTCTGATTTTTACTTCACGGGGGGATGGCGATGGCTCTGGTAGTTCCATCCAAACTAATCCGGGCCCTTGGTTCAACTTGCGTAAGGCTTTCATGACGCCTCCTTGCGTTGTAACTAGTCTAGTTACCTAATTTGCGGACGTTCACTCAATGAGCGTTAACGTTTTATTCAAGATAGATAGCGCTCAATATTCACTCGGATAAACAAAATATTTTCGTGTTTAACCGACGGAATTGATTATCTGTGAGGTACCTTGTCTGCTATGAGGATTTGGGGCAGGTCGAAGCATGACGCTGCCATGCAAGAAGCAAACTCCTCTGCCAATTTAGAATTTAACGCAATCTCTGCTGATGCAGACAGTACAGACTTTGACCGCCATGGTAAAGAGAAAAATCATGAAAATTCTAAAAAGCACTCCAAGGACTCCAACCATGCCGTGAAGTCATGGGCTAATCCAGAGCTCGCTGCAAAGCTCCGCGAATACGGCGAAAACTATGGTTTAGAAGAGGATCCTTACCTCGAAGGCCTCAGCGATGCGATCGCCGAAGGCAAGAACCTCGCCGTTTGGGCCTCCAATGACGTCATGACCCTAATGCCACATCCTGATGTGGAAGTGGTCGAAGGTCCGCTCTACTCAGCGATGGTTTTAATCCGAAACGTTCTGGTTTTCGTACCGGTAGCCCTCACCTGGCTCGCCGTAGGTAAGGCAACGACCGCGTTCTCTATTTATACCTCCCGAAGCGCGGCGACTTCGGTCGTTAACTTCCTCCAGTTCTGGCAGAACGGTTACGGCCTACTCTCTCGTGAGTGGACCCTCAGCCGCGTCGCACAATTCGACTTTTACATCATTGCCACCGTTATTTTGCTGACCTTCGTCACCCCATTCATGAACCGCTCCTCGATCCGCAGAGTTGCCCGTTTCGAGCAGGACGCAATGCGCGAGCGGTTAACACTGGTTATCGAGGTTGAATCCTTCCTTTTCGACAAGCGTCGCGTCACTACAGAATCGATGGACTCGACCCTGGTTCAATCATTTGAACGAGTCGTGGAAGCTTCTCGCAACTTGGCTGAAGCATCTAAGAGCATCGAAAGTGGATTAAAGAACCTCCCAACCTCGCAACCAATGCAGGTAATTCCAGCTGAAGTGCTTGCCCAGTTGGCGAAGTCTCACAACAACGTGGCGATGCCTTCAACCAATGGTCATGGGCCCAATACCAATCTGCAGAAGGATGATGAGCCGGCGAAGGAGAGTCGACATCTCTCGATCGCACAGATGCCGGATCAAGTGCCAATTTCAAAACTTCCTCTCACAAAGAAGGAACGTTCCAAGCTCAGCGCTCGCGAATTAGAAATTTTGCAATACAAGGCGACCATGCAACAACGCGAAGAGATGAGCAACGTACTGTCGCTTGTAGAAAATCATTCCGATCGCATAGAAAGCGCGACCGAAACTTTAGATACAGTCACAAAGCGCGTGGACGGAATCGTCCAATCTCTCCCTCGTAGGGCTCACGCCAGAAAAGCACTGAAGCAAGTCGAAAGCGAACTTCACGAAACCCTTGATCAGCTCGTTGATCTACAGGAAAAGTTGGGTAAGCGCCATAAAAAGGCGATGCGCCGGAGTGAAATCAAGCATGCCAAGCGCGATGAGGAACGCAGAAAGGCCCTTGAAAACACCAAGAATTTAAGTAACCCTGACATCACCAAGGTCCTGGCATAACATGGCCGCCCGTAAAGGGGTGTTGGAAGATTCATCTCACCAAGCTGGTTGGATGTTCGCCGACCTTTTGCTTGCGCTGATGGTTATCTTCCTAGCCGCACAATCATTCGTTCCTAAAGAAGCCGACCTTCCCGCCTTCCAAGGATTGCTCAGCAGTAAAGTTGGATTAACAAACGGAACAGTGTCGAAATTAAAAACTTCAATCACACTGACCGCAATCGATGAAGCCGCACTTATTGACGCGTTGCAAAATTACGGAGCGATTCAACATCTCCCTGCGGATTACACGATCGATAGCATGGTCATCGCTGGTGGATTTGATCCAAAGACAGAATCATCTGATCGTGGAACTTCAACCGCGTTGCAATATGCAGCAGCGATCGCTTCTTATAATCTTCCATATTTCAAAAACTCTGCAACCTTGCTGGCTGCAAGCCCAGAAGTTCCAGACGGAGCGGTAGTTCTCAACATTCAAATTACCCCGGTTCCAACCACAAATAGCTCGCCAACCCCTGCGCCATCCGCTTCAGCGACACCTTGATTTAGTGTTCTTAGCCACATCTGAGCAAATTCTGAGAACGCCTAAAAAGCATATTTAGTGCCGTATTTTCAACTGAATATGGTTAATTCTAAGTTGAATATCTAATGAATTGGACATTCGTGGATTTTTTATATAGGGCTGAAGCATGCGGAAAATAATCGAAATTTGATGAGCCGCGGGTTCCGTGTGGTTTTGAACACGTAGAATATCTCCATGAAGCAGGGTGTTTTTCCGGGGGTTCGCAGTTGTCTGCGCCTGCATTAACGGCTGACTTGCTTCACTCCGACGGAAAAATATCTCGGAGAAATAAAATTGGTTTATATATTGCATTTGCATTCGCAACTTTATTTTTTATGTTTGCAATGGGCGAGAGTCACGCGTCCGCAACAGACGCAATCGATTTAACTGCAAGCGTCGCGAACGGTTACACAATTCAACTACCACTCGATACTGGAAACAGTTTCAACAATATCCAGATTAACTGGGGTGATGGAACAACAACAACTGTTGCGAACCAAACCGACACTGTTGATATGAGCCACAAGTACACAAATGTAGGCACAACGCCTGTATCTGAACCCATCACTGTAAGCCTGCCCGCGACTGGACAGCTGAAGCAATTCGGGCGCGGTAGCAATCCTTGGATAGCGGGTGCTGCCTTCATCACGGCCGTGACCAGTATGGATACTACGGGTACCACAGCTATAACTTCGTGGTCCGGCGCATTTTACGGAGCAACGAGCCTCATTTCCGTTCCGCAGAATTTGTTTGGTACGAGCGCGACCCCATATGACTTTTCATACATGTTCTTCGGAGCTTCTGCGTTCAACTCATCAAACATAACGAGCTGGAATACCGCAAGTGTCTCCAACATGCAATACATGTTTGATTCCGCAACGACATTTAACCAACCGATTGGAACGTGGAATACGTCGTCGGTTACAACTATGAAAGATATGTTTTATAACGCGCTCAACTTCAACCAAGACATTCACACATGGGATACCCACCTAGTTACCAGTTTCCAAGAAATGTTCCGGCAAGCGGCGCTGTTCAACGATGGTGGTCAGCCTATGAGCACCAATGGCAACAGTTGGAAAATGAGCGCGGCCAACTCTGCCGGGTACATGTTCCGTGATGATCCTGTCTTCAATCAGCCAGTTGTCGGATGGACATTTGCAAATGGAGTCGACCTATCGTTTATGTTTTATAACGATGCGGCATTCAATCAAAGCTTGAACAGTTGGCCAACGAACGTTGCAGTTGGTATGAATTACATGTTTTACGGCGCCACGTCATTCAACAATGGCGGACAATCTATGAGCACCAGCGGAAATACATGGAATGTGAGCAATGTAGCTGGCTTCGCCAACATGTTTAGTAGCGCCACGAGCTTCAATGAACCTATGAATAACTGGGCGCCTCAAGTAGCCAACATCATGAACAGCATGTTCGCCAACGCAACAAGTTTCAATCAGAATATCTCCTCTTGGGATACTCACCTTACAACCAATATGAACAGCATGTTCTCCGGCGCCACAGCATTCGATGATGGTGGTGCTGCCATGAGCACATCTGGAAATTTGTGGAATGTTGCGAACGTAGCCGATTTTTCTTACATGTTCAACGGTGCAACGTCATTTAACGTGGCTCTCAATAACTGGGCTCCAGCCGTTGTTACCAATATGCAGTACATGTTTAGGAGCGCAACGATATTCAACCAAGATCTGAGCACGTGGGCGACGATCAAGGTCAGCAACATGCAGTACATATTTCAAAATGCGAGTTCATTCAATCAAAACTTATCGACTTGGAACATAACAGGACTCACCCCGAATTCAGCCGCGCTGTTGGACTGGGACACCGGTTCTTTCAGCGTTGTGAATTTTAGTTCGACGATTGTCGCGTGGGCGGCGGAGACGCCAATACCTTCGACAATAAATGCCACTGTACTCAACCAATATGTCAACCAAGCTGGTTGGGCGGCGCTCAAGACGTTGAACTCCGTCACATATTCATGGGCAATGACTTTTGGATCAGGAAACATTCAGTATTACCCCATCACCACTTCTATTTCCTCATCAGGTAATACCACAATGGGTAATACAATTACTTTTACAGCAACTGTTACCGGGGCAAACCCACCAAACACAGTTCCTAGCGTTCCAAACGCTGCGTCGTTGTGGACAATCACGGGCTCCTCAGGAGTCACTTCCTGCACAACACTTCCAGCACTGGCGTCCAATGGACTTACTACAACTTACAACTGCTTAATAACTGCCGTGAATGCCGGCAATTACACGGCTGCCTTTAACTATCCGGGCGATAGCTATTATGTATCGACAGTGACTGCTAATGGATCTGCTGCAAGCACTACCGCGAATGTCACTCTCTCCACTCCAACAGTTGCTGTAAGCGCAAATAGTTCCAATGCAATTGGTCAGACCATAATTTTCACATCGACTGTGACTGGCCCCGTAAACGCAACTGCACCGACCGGAAACGGAACGTGGACTACGACTGTCGGTGGTGTCGCGACGTCAACTGCTTGTACGCCAGGTACAACAACATATGCGGCTAACGTGACCACTTATACGTGTAGCGTCTTCATAAGCAAAGCTGGAAGTTACAGCGCGGCATTTACGTACCCAGGAGACACGAACTACAATGCGGTTTCAGCAACTTCTTTGCCTACCGCTACTACTGTTGGCAAGCTTACTCCAGGATTTTCGCTCTATTGGACGCCATCTACGGTCCTTCCGGGGCAGAACGCAACGTTAACATTTATCATCACTGTTCCATCGGGAGCTATCGCTCCAACCGGAAATCCTGACTATACGATTACGCTCCCTTTTACGTGTGATCCAGTACTCTCACATGAAGGTTGGTTGACTCTTTCATCAACGCAATACCAGTCAACGTGTGTAGATGTAACAACTAGCGCCACGACTATTGCCCCGACGTATCACAGCATTACGTGGTTCACTAGTGATCCGAATTACAACGGTACTATCATTTACCCTTCGAATACGCTTTATGTCAAACAAAATACCCCCACCCTCGCTTTTACTGCTACTAATCCAACGAGTGCGTATATCGGTAACTCAATAACTTTTACGGCTACCCTCACTCCGACCCTTCCGCAGGCTCCATTCCCACTTCCAACCGGAGCGGGTACGTGGACACTCAGTGGTCCGTCGGGAATAAATTCCTGTACAAGTACCGCTGGGCCACTTGGCTCCACGGGGTCTAGCAATGCGGCAAGTATCGCAACCTATACATGTACGGTGACTGGTTCTGCCTCCGGAAGCTATACCGCGAGCTTTGCCTATGCTGGTGACTCGAACTATGTAGCTATTGCAAAAACTACGGATCCAACGACAACTACGGTTTCTCAAGCCACTCCCACGGTCACGGTAAATACAACGACTCCTAGTCCCCTTGTCGGCCAATTGGCTTCTTTCACCGCGACAGTAACCGGACCACCTGGTGGAGCAGCACCGACTGGGACAGGTGGATGGCTGGTGACGAATGGTGCGCGTTCATATTCGTGTAATACGTCAACTCCCACGTATGCGCTCAACGTAACTACTTACGTCTGTAGCTTTACTGTCGATCGATCGGGAACATATTCGGCTACATTTAATTATGGCGGAGATGCCAGCTACCACGCCGTTACTGGAACCGTTACAGGTAGTTATGCAATTGTCGTTCAGTACTCTCCGACCGTAGCTGTTTCCGCCAATGCGGCTACAGCTGCTCTAGGAACTGGTGTCACGTTCACCGCAACCGTAACAGCTCCAACGGGTGGTATTACGCCGACGGGTGGCGGGGCGTGGGCAATTACTGGCGTCACTGGAATAAACGCATGTACCTCAACGACTGGACCATCGGGCTCCAGTAACGTAGCAACTTACACATGTACGGTAACTGCATCGGTAATTGGTACGTATGGAGCTTCATTTACTTTCGGTGGGGATACCTCTTATTACTCAGTAGGACCAGTCGTATCTGGATCGACAACAGCTGTCTCTCAAGCAAGCGCTGTAATCACGATCACTCCTTCAACACTTCTCTCTCCACTTGGTGGGGAAGTTGACTGGGTTGCTCAAGTGAATCCGCAGCCTAATGCGGCGTCGCCAACTGGCGGAGGTACGTGGACAATTACAGGTGTAAGTGGAATAACGTGCTATCAAACCCTTGGACCATCAACTGTTGGCCTTGGAGAGCAATTTACTTGTAAGTCGATTGCGACAATCGCAGGCAACTACGGGGCAACATTCACTTATGCCGGTGATGGCAATTACAGCCAGACAATACAAAGTACAACTGTTCCACAGTCAACTGCAGTATCGACGGCGGTTCCGACGATAGTCGTTCGTGCAACTAATGCGAATGCCACATTGGGCGACACCATTACATTCACCGCCGTTGTTACAGGCACGAGTGGCGCCGCAGTGCCAACTGGAAACGGATCGTGGTCAATTACTGGCGTATCAGGAATAACTACCTGTACTAACGCGACATTCAACACAACGCTTTCAAATACAACCTACACGTGCCAGGTCCTTGCCAATAAGGCCGGAACGTATGGGGCAACGTTTAATTATGGCGGAAATACCAGCTATGTTTCAGTATCGGGAACTGCGTCTGGAAATACTACGCATGTTCCGCAATATACGCCGGGTGTTGCGATTTCCACGAGTTCTCCTACTGCAAACCTCGGCGACACAATCACATTTACCGCGACTGTTCAAGGTCCAACTAACGGTCCTTCACCAACAGGAACAGTCAGCTGGTCCATTACCGGAGTAAGTGGAATAACGTGTGGTACAACTCATGGACCAACTCCTGCTGCGAATATTTCAACGTATACGTGTGCGGTAACAGCGACATCAGCTGGAACCTTCGTTCCACTCTTTACTTATAACGGTGATACCAACTACACCGCGACTTCACCTACTTCTGGTTATACAACGTCTGTTGCAAAGTCCACGCCGACTGTGGCCGTTAATGCCGATGCCTCTACCGGTGCACTTGGTACGACGATTTCATTTACCGCGACGGTTTCTGGTCCAACTGGAGCAATCGCTCCTGGCGGAGTTGGCACGTGGGCGATTACAGGTGTTCCTGGGGTAACTGCTTGTTCGACAGTTTCTCTTGTCTCCCAAGTTAACAATGTCGGTACGTATCATTGCAGCGTTACCGCAGTTGCAGCTGGCACCTACTCAGCAACATTTACTTACCCAGGTGATGGTGCCTATAACAGTGTGCCGACCACAGCATCGACTACCTCAACATTCGTAGCAGTTGCAACACCGTCAATCCTGCTCGGTGAAACCGGATCAACAACCCTTGGTGGAAGCCTTCTCTTCACAGCTGTTGTCACTGGTAGCAGCAACGCATCAGCGCCTTCTGGAACAATGACATGGAACATCACTGGAACTGCTGGCGTAACTGCTTGTTCAACTGTTACTGGTCCCACTGTTTCAGGAATTACTGCAACGTACACCTGTCTGATCGATACTCCTTATGCAGGTACCTACATCGTTCAAGCAAACTTCGTGGGAAGTAGCAGCTACGCAAATATTTCAAGTACAGCCTTAACATTCTCTGTTAACCAGCAGACACCAACAATTACATTGGTTGCTTCACCAAACCCAACTCTGGGTGGAACCACAACACTGACTACGACTGTTTCTGGTGTAACTAATGCTATTCAACCTACTGGCTCAGTTTCATGGGTTGTCACAGATCCAAACAACAACGCTGTTACATGTACTAACCCGCATGGACCCACAACCGTTAATGGTGTCTCCACATATACTTGCCAGGTTCTCACCTCTATTGCCGGTGTTTACCACGCGACTGCCGTTATTGCCGCTGACGCTAACTATTTAGCGGCGACTTCAAATCAGGTCGCTATCAACCTCGCAGTAGCTACGCCAACTATGTATGTCAGCTATACGCCTGCCAGCCCAACCGTCGGTCAAAATATTGTTGTAACAGCGCTGGTCACGGGCGTCAATGGATTGCCCGCACCAACGGGAACATATACGTGGTCGATTTCTGGACAGGCAAATAATTGCACCTCTGTATCTGGCCCTGTCACGGGTACCTTAACAGCGCTTTACACATGCAATATTGCAACAACGATTAACGGTACTTATACGGTTTTGGGTACATATAACGGTGATATCAACTATGCCTCTGTAACCACTCCTACCGCTATCAATATTGCGGTAGGTGTAGCGACCCCGACAATCGCAGTTACATCTTCACCTTCATCGCCAGCGCTCGGCAGCAACATCACATTTACCGCTACTGTCACAGGTATCACCGGGGCTGCAACACCTTCCGGAACCATGAACTGGACGATCACAGGTCAGGGAAGTGTGTGTGCGACGACCAATGGTCCTACAGCTGGCTCGAGTTCCAACCAAACCATCTGGACTTGCGTAGTCACCGCAACTCGTGCGGGGACATACTCTGCCTCTGCAGCATATAGCGGAGATACCAACTATGCCGCGCTTAACTCAACCTCACCTTATTCTGTGACAGTTGATAAGGCTTCGCCATCGGTTAACCTGACATCAACTGGTAACGGTTCCATTAATTCAACGCTTGCGTTCAGCATGGTCGTTACTGGTGCGGCGAATGCGGTGGCCCCTACAGGAACAGTTAACTGGACGGTTTCGGGTACCGCTGGAGTAATTGCATGTACCTCGAATCCGGCGCCATCAACTGCAGGCAATGTCACTACATATGTTTGTGACATCACGGCAGGGGCTTACGGTTCTTACATCGTTTCAGCTGCGTATTCAGGCGATACTAACTATTTCCCTGCGAACTCCAACTCAATCACACTGGGTGTATCACAAATTACACCGACAGTCACAGTTACGTATACAGGAACTCCTGCACTAGGTGGCACCACAACATTATCCGCAACGGTGACGGGTCCTACAGGTGGAGCGCAACCAGCGGGCACAATGAATTGGACGATCACCGATGGCAGTGGAAACGCAATCGCGTGTACGAATCCAACCGGCCCTACAGTCGTTACCTCTATTTCTTCACGATATGGCTGTACCTTCCCAACAATTACGGCGGGAACCTATTCAGTGCAGGCCAACTTCCCTGGTGATGTTAACTATCGTCTCTCTAACTCCACTGCAATCAACGTGGTCGTTCCAAAGGGAACCCCAACCCTCTCGGTAACCGGTGTTCAATCAAATGGAACTTCTGGTCAGATCATTACTTACACCGGAACCGTCACCGGAACGACTGGCTCATTGGTTCCATCATCCGCACCTGTTTGGACATTCACCGGTCCAGCTCAAGCTTGTAGCAGCACCACTGGTCCCGTAACCAGCGGAGTCGCCGCGATCTACACCTGTACTGTGAATGCAACCTCTGCTGGAACTTATTCGGCTGCAATTACTTACTTGGGTGATAGCAACTACTACGGCGTTGGCCCAAGTACCGCTTACTCACTCACCGTAAGTAAGTTCGTGCCTAATGTTTCAATTACTACTAGCTCGCCAACGGTTTCGCTCGGTTCACAATTTACTTTCACTGCAGTTGTAAGTGGACCTTCCCAAGGAGTTTCTCCTACTGGAACAGGCAGCTGGGTTGTTGCTGGAGTGCAAGGGGTTACATGCGATACAACTACGGGACCTATTGGAAACGGTAATAGTTCAACATATACGTGTGCGGTTACTGCGAGCTCTTCCGGTATTTACATCCCACTCTTCACATTCAACGGTGACGTTAACTACCTCGCAACCTCTCCTGCATCTGGCTCAACGACAAATGTAAGCGCGGCTACTCCAACAGTTACCGTTGTGGCAAATGCCACTACTGCAACACTAGGTTCCACGATCACATTTAGCGCAACTGTTGCTGGTCCAACTGGAGCATCTGCCCCGAACGGTGCCGGAACATGGGCGATCACCGGAGTTACCGGGATTACAACGTGTTCAACAGTAACTGGACCGACATCTTCAGCTAACACTGCTACCTACACATGTAACGTTGCGGCAGGTGTGGCAGGAACATATGGAGCGACATTCTCGGTTGCTGCAGCTGGCGCATACAACGCAGTTAATGCGACGCCATCGGCTGGAACAACTGTTGTAGGTAAAGCGACTCCAATCATTGCCTTGGTGGCAGCTGGAACACCGACTCTGGGTGGCACGCTCACATTCACGGCGACAGTTACTGGCTCATCGGGTGCAACTGCTCCTGGTGGGGGAGTCAGCTGGGCAATCGGAGGAACCGGCGGTACCAGCGCATGTACTTCTAACTCGACTTCAACTTCTGGAAACGTAACAACTTATGTTTGCGCGGTTGCTACACCTAATGTTGGCTCATACAGCGCCTCCGCTACTTACTTGGGAGACGTCAACTACTACACCGTCACCAGCCAAACAATCACTTTAAATATTTCCAAGCAGACACCGACGATTAACGTCTCTGTTTCACCGAACCCCGTCCTTGGTGGCACTTCAACGATCACGACAACTGTTACAGGTGTACAAAATGCGACGGCACCTACAGGGGCAGTAACGTGGACGATCACCGATCCAAATGGAAACGCTGTTAACTGCACTAATCCCACCGGTCCCGTAACTAACTTCAACGTAAAGACCTACACATGTAGTTTGGTTACAGCGACTGCAGGCGTCTATCACGTGTCATCAACAATCGCCTCTGATGCGAACTACGACAGTGCTACATCTTCTGTGGTTAACATCAACCTCACTGTTGCCACTCCTACCGTTTATTTGAGCGTCACGCCTTCTAGCCCAACTGTTGGTCAGACAATTACATTCTCAGCATTAATATCTGGCAGCAATGGTTTGCCAGCTCCAGGCGGAACTGTCACGTGGGTTATTTCAGGTGCGGCTAATAATTGCAACACCACCAATGGTCCGACTGCTGCTGGTTCAAATACGCAATTTACTTGTTTGATCACGGCTAACGCTGCAGGCACCTACACCGCTGCAGTTACTTATAACGGCGACTCAACGTATGCGTCATTGCCAACGTCAAGCCCGCTTTCAGTAACAGTTGGTCGAAGCACCCCAAGTATCGCAATCACCACTTCACCGACATCTCCTTCGCTCGGCGATCACATCACCTTCACCGCAACGTTGACTGGTGTTACTGGCGGAAGCGCTCCATCCGGAACCCTCAACTGGACAATCTCAGGCCAGGCAACGACTTGTACGACTCACGCTGACGGACTTAACGGTACGAACGCGAACCAATCCGTCTACACATGTACAGTCAATGCAAATACCGCAGGTAATTACACCGCGGTCGCTTCATACCTTGGCGATACTAATTACTTACCACTATCTCCTACGACTCCCGTAACCGTAAACGTAGGCAAGATTGCCCCGGTTGGCGGAATCATTCTGACGGGCGCTGGAAGCGGGGGATTAGGTGCCAATCTGACATTCGCTGCGACGGTCACGGGTGTAGGTGCTGCAACTCCTGCCGGTACTGTCACCTGGTCAGTAGCAGGTACAGCTGGGATAACAACGTGTACCACCAATCCAGCAACCACAACTGTTGGCGTTGTCGAAACCTTTAATTGCAACGTGACAGCGTCCGCTTACGGTACTTATACAGTAACCGCTATTTATTCCGGAGACGCTAACTTCCTAGCGGGCGTATCTAACACCGTCACATTAGGTATTTCTAACCTTGCTCCAACGGTCACAATTACTGCATCGTCCAACCCAACCTTGGGCGGAACCACAACACTTACAGCACTGGTTTCTGGTTCAAATGGATATAAGCCGAGCGGAACGATGGCTTGGACAGTCCTCAACGCGCAAGGGACTGCGGTTACATGCACCAACGCTGGCGTTCAAGGCGCAAGTGGAGATAGCGCAGTGCAGAAAACTTACACATGTACTTTCCCAACAACTACCGCAGGCACTTACACAGCACAGGCTAATTATCCTGGTGACTCTAACTACCAACTCGCTAATTCGCAGACCATCCCAGTAATTGTTCCGAAGGGAACTCCAACACTTGGTGTCGTTGCATCTCAGTCCACTACTGGTGGCGGTCAGGTAATCACCTTCACCGCAACAATTCAGGGAACGACTGGCTCTGTAGCACCTACAGGAGCTCCAACGTGGTCTCTCAGTGGTGGATCTTCTTCTTGCCAGTCAACGTCAGGACCGGTAGTAAGTCTGGTTTCAGCTATTTATACGTGCACAGTTCCAGCAGCCCAAGCCGGCACTTATAGCGCGACCATTACATACCTAGGAGACAGCAACTACCTCACGGCTGGCCCAAGTGCACCTTATGGAATCACTGTTGCTCGTGTTTCACCTACCGTAACAATTGCAACTGACCATCCGACCGCAGCGCTTGGTTCGACATTTACATTTACTGCAACCGTCGCAGGACCTACAGGTGGATTAACGCCAACTGGGACAGGTACATGGTCGATCACCGGCGTTTCCGGTGCAAATTGCGACAGCTACTCGGGGCCGACAGGTTCATCGAACTCAGTTACTTACACCTGTACGGTCACAGCAGTTTCAGCAGGTACGTATGTTCCACTCTTCACATATAACGGTGATACGAATTACTATGCATCGGCACTGACCTCAGGTGCAACAACCACTGTTGGTAAGACTTCGCCAACCGTTGTCGTTACTCCGAACTCAACCACAGCTTCTTTGGGATCAACGATTACATTCACCGCGACCGTAACTGGTCCAGCGGGGGCAAATCCACCATCAGGTGGCGCGACGTGGGCAATCACGGGTGTACCCGGCATTACTACTTGTGCGGTTGCAAGTGACCCAACATCTGTCGCTAACGTCTCTACATATACATGTACCTTGCCTGCGGCGCAGAGCGGTACATATGGTGCGAGCTTCTCCTTCAATGGTGACTCTGCATACCTGGCGGTCGGACCAGTTGCATCTAATGGAACCACCACGGTTCAAGATGCGACTCCAGCAGTCGTTGTGACAGGTTCTGGTACAGCAACGCTCGGTGGTACTTATACATTTACCGCAACTGTGACCGGTGCTACGCACGCTGTTGCTCCGATTGGAATTGTTAACTGGACAATAAGTGGAACCGCTGGCGTTACGACATGTGAAACAACTTCTGGTCCAGTATCAACTGGTGTGGTTTCAACGTACCTCTGTCAATTGCATACTTCAGCCGCGGGTTCCTACGTTGCTACGGCAGGATTCTTGGGTGACTTCAACTACAACCCAGCAACAAGCGCTCAGTACACCGTCAATTTAAGTAAGCAGACTCCGCAAATCACGGTCACCTCTTCACCTAACCCAACTCTCGGTGGAACTACCACAATCACAACAACAGTAGTTGGCGTTGCCGGCGCGGTTGTTCCAACCGGTGCAGTCTCATGGAGCATTACTGATCCAAGTAACCATGCAGTTGCTTGTACTAATCCGACAGGTCCTACTACTTCTTCAAACGTATCGACCTATACGTGCCAATTCTCCACCCTTAGCGTTGGTGCCTATTCAATTACTTCCACGATTGCAGCCGACACCAATTACATTGCTGCTACCTCGCCAAGCATCTCCTTGACGCTCGGCCAATACACGCCAACGATTTTCGTCAGCTCAACCCCGAGCAGCCCAACCGCCGGACAACCAATTACCTTTACGGCGCTCATTACCGGCTCAAGTTATGCGCCAGCACCTTCCGGAACCGTCACGTGGGTAGTCAGTGGTCAAGCTTCTTCTTGCACCAGTAACTCAAACCCATCGAGCCCAGCACACACAACGGCTTATGCATGTACCATCAATACACCAGTTGCCGGAACATATTCAGTGACAGCTACTTATGGTGGCGATGGAAACTACTCATCATTGCCAACGACTGCCGTACAAACTGTCACGGTCGGCAAGGCAACTCCAACAATCGCAGTGGTGAGCGCACCTTCTTCTCCATTGTTTGGCGGAACAGTTACCTTCACCGCGACGGTCACAGGTGTCACTGGTGCCAACGCTCCTGGTGGAACAATCACCTGGGCAATTACTGGCGCGGGCACTTCATGTGCAGCTAACACCGGACCAGTTGCCGGAACTGGCCCAGAAGATACCCTCTTTACATGTACCGTTAACCTGACATCAGCCGGTACATACACCGCGCGCGCTACATATGTTGGCGATGCGAACTACAACGGCGTTGGCCCAAGTTCACCTGTCGTTGTAAATATCGCAAAAGCATCGCCGCTCATTGCGCTCACGGGTAATGGAACAGGCGCACTCAATTCAACCTTGAGCTTTAATGCGACCGTTACAGGAACTGCAGGCGCTGCAGCCCCATCTGGAACAGTTACTTGGACCGTATCTGGAACGTCGGGAGTTACAACGTGTACTTCTAACCCCGGCTCAAGTGTGGCTGGCAGCGTTACAACCTTCCATTGCAACGTCACCGCAACAGGTTATGGAACCTATGTCGTCACAGCCACTTACTCCGGCGACACAAATTATTTCACCGTTACATCCACACCATTTACCCTCGGAGTATCCCAAGTAGTTCCAACCGTAACGTTGACTTCATCTGGAACTCCTACCCTCGGCGGATCGATCACGTTGACATCCGTTGTGACCGGACCAACAGGTGGCGCTGCTCCAACCGGCGCAATGACGTGGACAGTTACCAATGCAACAAATGGGTCGGTTACTTGCACCACGATTGCTCCAACTCTCACTCCGCCTAATCCTGCAATCGCTACTGCGTACTCCTGTACCTTCCCAACTCTGACTGCAGGTACTTATACGGCGCAAGCAAACTTCCCTGGCGATGCCAACTATCAACTAGCAAACTCTCCAACAATTACGGTAAACGTTCCAAAGGCAACTCCGGGTCTCGCGGTCAGCTCTGTGCAAACAACTACAACAGGTGGATTGGTGATCACCTTTGCGGCAACGGTTACTGGAAGTAGCGGTGCACCTGCACCTACCGGTGCGCCCACATGGACGATTACGGGACCAAGCACAACCTGTGCCTCAACAAGCGGTCCTGTGACCTCTGGCAACTCTTCAATATTTAACTGTGCGGTTTCCGCAACGATCGCTGGAACATATTCGGCGACCGTTAATTACCCTGGTGACTCAAACTACAACGGCGTGGGCCCAAGCTCGCCGAACAGCGTTGTTGTTTCTCAAGTGACGCCGAATGTTGCTGTCACTACCAGCACACCAACTGCGCTCCTTGGTTCAACATTTACATTCACAGCAACTGTTACTGGCCCAGTTGGTTCCCCAACACCAACGGGTTCTGGTACTTGGTCAATTGCTGGTGTTGCAGGTGTAACGTGTAACAGCAACACAGGCCCGATCGGCACTACCAATGTAGCCACATTTACCTGCGCGGTAGTTGCAACATCTTCTGGTGTCTACATCCCTGTATTTACTTACAACGGCGATGTTAACTACACCGCAACATCACCGACCTCTGGTGCGACAACTTCCGTAGCGAAGTCCGTCCCAACCGTTGCCGTTAACCGTGGGGCCGCGACGGCTGCACTTGGATCAACGATCACATTCAGTGCCGTAGTCACGGGAGCTACCGGAGCGATTGCACCTAGTGGCACCGGTGTGTGGGCGATTACTGGAGTTACTGGAGTAACTAATTGCACGACTGCTGCTAATCCGACTTCTTCAGCAAATGTAACCACCTACACGTGTAGCGTCGTCGCTGCAGCTGCCGGCACGTATGGCGCAACATTTACATATCCCGGAGATAATGCTTATCTAGCAGTTGCTTCTACAGCCAGCCCAGCTGGTACAGCGGTTGCAGAGGGAAATCCGACAATTGCATTAAATTCCACCTCGACACCAACACTAGGTGGTTCAATCGTCTTTACCGCGACGGTTACCGGTGTTGCGAATGCATTTGCTCCATCTGGAACGGTCAACTTCAATATCTCTGGATCTGCTGGTGCAACAAACTGCTCATCAGTCACAGGCCCTGTTTCAAGCGGAGTAGTAAGCACCTATACGTGTACGGTGACAACTCCAACCGCTGGTACATATCGAGCCCAAGCCGATTTCCTTACTGATGGAAATTACGCCTCGGTTTCGAGTTCGCCAATAACGTTAACCTTGAATCGCCAAACTCCAACAATTTCGGCACAAGTTACATCTAGTCCGACCCTTGGTGGAAGCGCGACTCTGACGGCTACCGTCTCTGGAGTTGCTGGTGCAGTTCAACCTTCTGGAACGATGACATGGAACATTACGGATCCATCAAACGCAGCCGTTAACTGCGATGCGACCACTGGTCCAACCACAATATCTAACGTTTCGACATACACCTGCACATTCTCAACGCTCACCGCCGGCGCCTACCATGCAACTGCCACGATAAACGCAGATACTAACTACGCATCTGCAACAAGTGCCAGCGTCAACGTCAACTTAGGTGTAGCCGTTCCAACAATCTTTGTGAACGCAATTCCATCGAGCCCCACAGTTGGCCAGACACTTACCTTCTCCGCTCTCGTCACTGGAACAAACGCTTTGCCAGCACCTACCGGTACATTGACATGGGCCGTATCTGGCGCAACTACATCGTGTACTTCCACAAGCGGTCCGGTGGCCGGAACGCATACGGCGCTTTACACCTGTCAGATCGCAGCGACAACAATCGGAACTTATACGGTCTCTGCAACGTATGCTGGAGATGCTAATTATTCCGCGCTATTGCCAACAACTCCAGTATCCCTCGTCGTTACTCGAGCCACTCCAACAATTTCTGTCAGCGTTTCTCCGCTCAACCCAACTCTCGGAACGACATTCGTTTACACGGCAACTGTCACCGGATTGATAGGGGCAACCGCGCCTGCTGGAACTGTTACATGGGGTGTAACTGGCGCGACTTCTTCGTGTACTACCACCACCGGTCCAGTTGCAGGAACAAACGCCAACCAAACGGTATTTACGTGTTCAATCCTTGCCTCATCGGCTGGAACGTATTCCGCGATTGCAACCTATAACGGTGACACTAACTATGGCGCGTTAGGTTCAACCGCTCCAATATCTGTCACGGTTCCACAAGTAACTCCGACTGTCACACTTACGAGCACCGGTAGCCCGTCACTTAACTCAACCCTCACATTTACTGCCGTAGTAGCAGGTGCATCTGGCGCAAGCGCACCAACTGGAACTGTAACCTGGACCGTATCTGGAACCGCCGGTGTTTCTTCGTGTACAACCAACCCGGCTTCTACAAGTTCTGGATCTAACACGACATTTACTTGTACGGTGACCGCAGGTTCTTACGGCACATATAACGTAATCGCTCGCTATAACGGCGACGTCAACTACCTTGCCGCGAATTCCAATTCGCTTTCTATTGGCGTATCGAACCTCGTTCCAACGATCACCATTGCCTCGGCAAGCGCTCCGACACTTGGAGGAACCGGATCTCTCACAGCAATCGTTACTGGTGTTGCAGGCGCGAAGCCAGGTGGAACGATGGCGTGGACAGTTACAAATCCAGTGGGCACAACGGTTAACTGTACGAATATCAGTCCGCTTTCCACTCCAAACAATCCGGCGATTGCGACTGCATACTCTTGTACCTTCCCGACAGCTACTGCAGGCACTTATACAGCCGTTGCAAACTTCCCTGGGGATGCAAACTTCAACTCAGTAGATTCAAGTTCAATCAACATTACTGTTGCTAAAGCAACACCAGTTCTTTCCGTCACTGGGGTTCAGTCTTCAACGCTTAGCGGACAGATCATCACTTACACAGCTTCTGTGACAGGTGCAACCGGTTCACTGGTACCAACTGGTGCACCGACTTGGACACTGACTGGTCCAAGCACAACTTGTAGTTCAAATACTGGACCGGTAACTAGCGGTGTTACCGCAATTTATACCTGCGTCGTACCAGCACCGTCAGCTGGAACTTATACCGCAGCAATCAGCGTTGCCGCAGATACCAACTACACCATCGCTGGTCCAAGCACACCAGCAGCACTCACAATTACGCGCCTTACTCCTACAGTCACCGTTGCAACATCTGCTTCAACGGCAGCACTCGGTGGAACATTTACTTTCACGGCAACTGTCTCAGGTCCATCAGGAGGAGCAACACCAACTGGAACCGGAACATGGTCCGTCACTGGAGTATCCGGAATTTCTTGCGGAAGTACCTCAGGTCCAACTGGAACGACGAACAGTGTTACCTATGCATGTAATGTCACTGCTACAACAGCAGGCACATATGTTCCGGTGTTCACTTTTAACGGTGATGCCAACTACACGGTTACCGCCCCAACCTCCGGTTACACCACCACCGTTGCCAAGGCGACACCATCTGTCTCTGTTAGCGCCAATAGCGCAACAGCAACCCTCGGCTCCACCATTACCTTTACCGCCACCGTCTCAGGTCCACTCAATGCAACAGCTCCAACTGCAACAGGAACTTGGTCGATCACCGGCGTCAGCGGAGTCACCACCTGTACTGCAGGCGGTCCTACCGCTGCAGCC
>Ga0164297_10000537_pt1 | contig 46570 bp, 41 predicted proteins | sample GEODES058metaG_FD_113539 | JGI IMG/M metagenome (GOLD analysis project Ga0164297, IMG submission 113539) | Dystrophic lake water microbial communities from Trout Bog Lake, Wisconsin, USA - GEODES058 metaG | ecosystem: Environmental > Aquatic > Freshwater > Lake | place: USA: Trout Bog Lake... | reverse complement strand
GGGATGGGGGCTACGCCGGAGGGCTGGTACCAGGGCTGGGTGGTGTTGACCGCGTAGCCATCCGAAGTGACCTGGCCGCTGCGGCCGTCGACGAAGACCTGGACAGGACCTTGGGTGGCGGGAGGAGAGTCCGGCTTCTTGCGCAGATGGCCGTCGGTATCAAGGGTTACGCGGATATCGTAGGGGGCGTTGGGGAAGGTGGGCGCGCAGGCGCAGACGAGATACTGGTGGTTGAGGAATGAGCCGCCGAAGGCGCCCATGTAGAAGTTGTCGGCCAGCGTGAACTCGGTCGCCCATTGCCAGAGTTTCAGCTTGCTGCCGTCGACATAGCCCATCGCCCAGCCGCCTACAGTGGACATGGCGACGAACATGTCGTTGTGGCCACCGTTAATCTGCTCGCGGTTGTGGAAAAAAGCATGGATGGGGCTGGGAAGAACCTCGTCAAGGCCGCGATTGAGCGGGGGCGCGTCGATGCGAAAGGGGCCGTTGGGGAGCATCGGGAAGCGGGCGTCGGGCTTACCGTCGCGCCAGACGGTGAGGGCGGGCAAGGGCTGGCCATCATGTCCGCGCTGGATTTTCTGCTCGTCGGTCGCATTGGCGATGCCGTTGGCGCCGGGGAAGAGGCCGTAGAGGTGATCGAAGCTACGGTTCTCGGCGTAGATGACGAGGACGTGCTTGATCTTGGCGAGGTTCGCATCGGTGACCTGAGCCTGCGCTGGAAGGGGAGCGGCCAGGGCGAGGGCTGCGGCGAGAAGGCGCTTCATAGTGTCCTCCACTAAATTATGCTTCAGGTGGCGGTGACGTCAGGCGGCGTCAAGCGACGGTTGCATGACGCCTGCATTCAAATCGTCTGAGTAACCTTCTGCAGCGAGCGTGGATGATCCGGATCGAGGCCACGGGCACGCGATGCGACCTCGGCAGCGAGGTAGAAGGGGAGTAGTTGGCAAAGCAGGTCTTCGTCGGGGTCGTGCGATGGCAGGGTCGGCAGGAGGAGGGCGCCGGGGATGTGGCCGCCGGCAGCGAGGACGGTCGTGGGTCGGCTGGCAAGTGTGGCGAGGAGGGCTTCGCTGTGCGGGAGGGCCGCGTCGGTCTGCAGAAAAGCCAGGATGGGAAAGCCCTGGCCGGCGAGCGCCATCGGGCCATGGGCGAGTTCGGCGGCGCTATGGGCGAGGCCGGCGATGCCGCAGGTTTCGGCGAGCTTGAGGGCGGCTTCCTTGGCGATGCCCAAGGCGGGGCCGCGGCCGATGGTGAAGATGTGTTGGGTCGCGGCGAGGGTCGTCGCCAGGGATGACCAGTCCAGATCAGCGGATTTCGTGAGGCGCGGGGCCAGGCGGTCGAGCGGGGCCGGGTTGTCGGACCAGGCGCGGACGAGGGCAAGCGCGGCGGCGAGCGTGGCCAGGACGGTCTTGGTGGCGGCGACGCTGCGTTCGGGGCCGGCGGCGATGTCGATCACTTCGTCGCAGAGGGCGGCCAGCGGAGACGTGGCATTGTTAACGATGGCCAGCGTGAAGGCGCCGGCGGCGCGGGCCTGTTCGGTGGTGGCGATCAGATCGGGTGAGCGGCCGGACTGCGAGATTGCGATGTGCAGGGTGCCCTTGAGGCGCTGCGGGCGGTGGTAGACGGAGGCGAGCGAGGGCATGGCGGCGGCGGCGGTGAGGCCGAGGTCACGGCCGAGGAGGACGCGCAGGAAGGTGCCGGCGTGCGACGAGCTGCCGCGGGCGGCGACCGTGACGAAGGGCGGGTCGAGGGCGCGGATGCGGGCGGCAATGCGGGCGATGTCCCCGGCATTAGCCAGACAGCGGGCGACGGCCTGCGGCGCCTCCAGGGTCTCGTCACGCATTAGACTCATTGGCGGCTCCTTAAGCGGGGGTCCAGGCGATCCTGCAACCCATCGCCGAGCAGGTTGAAGCCGAGGGCCGCCAGCAGGATGGCGACGCCGGCGAAGGCCGCGGGCCAGGGGGAGAGGGCGAGGAAGTTGCGGCTCTCGGCGAGCATGCGGCCGAGCGACGCCGTCGGCGGTTGGGTGCCGAGGCCGAGGAAGGAAAGCGAGGCCTCAACGAGGATCGCGGTCGAAAGCGAGAGGCTCGCCTGGACGAGGATGACGGGGGCAAGATTGGGCAGCAGGTGGACACGCATGATGCGCCAGTCTGTCGAGCCGATCGAGGTCGCGGCGGCGACGTATTCGGTTTCTTTCAGCAACAAGGTGGGCGCGCGGAGGATTCGGGCGAAGATCGGGGTGTAGACGACGCCGATGGCAATCGCGGTGCCGAAGGCTCCGGGGCCGAGGACGGCGATGATGCCGATGGCCAGAAGAATGATGGGGAAAGCGAACAAGACGTCCATCAGGCGCATGGCGACATCGTCGAACCAGCCGCCGCGCCAGGCGGCCGCGACGCCGATGGTACCGCCGATAGCGAGCGCGCCCATGACGGAGACGGCGGAGATGGTGAACATCGTGCGGTAGCCGTGCAGCGCGCGGGTCAGCACGTCGCGGCCGAAATTGTCGGTGCCGAGCCAGTGCTCCCAGGTGGGGCCTTGCAGGCGGGCGAGGATGTCCTGGCCGTTGGGCTCGTAGGGGGTGAGCCAGGGGGCGAAGGCGGCGGCGAAGGCCTGGAGCGCGACTAGGGCGAAGCCGAGCCAGAGGATGGGATTGCGGTTCATCCGCGCGCCCGCGGATCGATGGCGAGGTAGAGCACGTCGACAAGGAAATTGACGACGACGAAAACCACCGTTGCCAACAGGATCGCCGCCTGGATCAGCGGATAGTTGCGCTCGGTGATGGCGCCAACCATCAGGCGGCCAAGGCCAGGCAACGCAAACACCTGCTCGATGACGACGGAGCCGCCGAACTGGTAGCCGAGCATGATGCCGACGGCGGTGGTGAAGGGAATGAGCGCATTGCGCAGCGCGTGCGTGAAAACAACCCGCGCCTCGGTAATCCCCTTGGCGCGCGCCGTGCGCACATAATCCTGGCCAAGCGCCTCGAGCATCGCCGCGCGCACGACGCGCGACAATGCCGCCACGGCCGGCAGGGCCAGCGCAATCGTCGGCAGGATCATGCGTTGTAGATTGCCCGCCGGACTCTCCCCGAACGGAACCCAGCCAACCGCCTGGAACCAAGGAAGATAGGCCGACGTCCCATAGATCAGCATCGTGCCCAGCCAGAAACTCGGGATTGTCACACCCGCGATCGACACGACGCGCATCACGTAGTCCGACGTCGATGAGCGCATCGTGGCCATCAGGCAACCCAGGGGAACGGCGAGGATGATCGCGACCGACATGCCCAGCACCGTGATTTCAACGGTGACTCCGACACGGCCAAGGATCTCATCGAGCACCGGCCGGCCAGTCCAGATCGAATTACCAAGATCGCCGGTCAATGCATGACCGATCCAAAGCGCATACTGCACGACCAGCGGACGGTCGAGGCCAAGCTTCGTGCGCAGCGCCGCGATCTTTTCCGGCGATGCATCGGCCGCGCCAAGCATGATCTGGGCGGCGTCGCCGGGGATCAGGTGGATCAGTAGGAAGGTGATGACGGAGACGCCGAAAGCGACGAAGAGCATTTCGCCGAAGCGGATCAGGAGGGCGCGGGTCATTTAAGAAAGATGGCTCCGCCGGCCAAGGGCCCGTTGATCTGCTTCGCAGCTCAACCCCTTGGAACCCACTCCATCTCTTGGCTGGCTCGACGACCTTCGATTGAAATCCCACGATCTCGACACTGTCGCTGGCGAAGCCGACAGATCATCGCGACCGCACTTCGCTCCGAGCCATTCGCAAGGCGGATTGCCTGCGGCGCGAAGAAAGACGTTATCAACTGAAGAACGCCCATCCGGCCGCGTGAAGTGATGGGTTCCAAGGGCCTCTCGGCCCTTGGCGGGTCCAGGGCAGCGCCCTGGCCTTCCCATCGTCACTTCCCGAGTTTGGCATCCCGCAGCGTGCGCAGCGAGCGGGTCGGCATCGGCGCGAAGCCTTGGACGTCGTCGCGCGCGGCGGCGAACAGCGTGCCGTAGGCGATGTGCATGATCGGGCCCTGGCAGGCGAGGATCTTCTGCGCGGCATCGTAGATCGGCTTGCGCTTGGAGGCGTCGGTTTCGGTGCGGCCGTCGATGAGGAGTTTGTCGAGCGCGGGGTTGGAGTATTTGAAAACGTTGGTGGCGCCACCGGTCTGGAAGGTGCGGCCGAAGTAGTCGTCGGGATCAGGGTTGCCGCCGTTCAGCGAGACGAAGCCGTCGAAGTCGGACGCGCGCCAGTCGGCGATGAACTTACCCTGTTCCTGCACGTTCAGGGTGACCTCGAAGCCGGCCTTGTTCAGCTGCGCCTGGATGACCTGCGAGGCATCGACGGCCTGCGGCAGCGAGCCGATGACCTTGAGCGTGATCTTGAGGGGCAGGGTGACACCGGCGTCGGCGAGCTTCTTTTTCGCGCCGGCGGCATCGGGCTTGTAGCAGGGGAAGTCGCTGACCGGCAGCGCCCACTGGGCGAGCGCCGGCGAGAGCGGGCCGCCGGGAACGCCGCGGCCGAAATAGACGGCCTGGACGATCTGCGCGCGATCGAGCGCCATGTTGATGGCCTCGCGGACTTCGGGCTTGTCGAACGGGGCGCGTGTGGTGTTCACGCCGATCAGGCTATAGGCGAGGTCCTGCGTCTCGAGCAGCTTGACGCCCGGCTTGTCCTTCAGCGCGGCGGCGGTGGCGGCGTCGGCGACCGGGATCAGCTTGTAGGTACCGCCCATGATGCCGGCCTGGCGCGTGGCGGCGTCGGGCACGATGTGAAACTTGAGGCCGGCGAGCGCGGGCAGCGGCTTGTCCCAGTAGTTCGGGTTGCGATCGAGCGCGATGTAGGTGTCCGGCACCCATTCCTTGAACATGTACGGCCCGGTGCCGACCGGCTTTCGGCCGAGCTCGGCGATGGCCTCGGGGGCAACGATACCGATGGTGCCGAGCTGGGAGAGGAAGGGCGCCGAGGGGGCGGCGAGGGTGATGCGCAGCGTGTCGGGCGCGGTCGCTTCCATCGTCTTCACGCTGGCGACTCGCGAAGCCAGCGGCGAGGCGGTCTTGGCGTCCTTGATGCGCTCGATGTTGGCGATGATGTCCTGCGCGGTGACGGCGCGGCCGTTATGGAAGGTGGCGCCGGCGCGGATATGGAAGTCGTAGGTCAAGCTGTCCGCAGAAATCGTCCATTTGTCGGCAAGGGCGGGGACGATGCGCAGGTCTTTCTCGATCGCAGTCAGCCCCTCGTAGATGTTGGAGACGACGACGAAGGTGGCAAACGAGGTGGCGACATGGGGGTCGAGGCCTACAGGGGAGGCGTCGGTGGCGATGTCGAGCACCTGGGCGCGGGCGGGGGCGGTGACCTGGGCAGCGAGCGGCGTCAACGTGGCGATCGCGGCAATGCCGGCGGCACGGGCGAGTAGAGTCGTGTAGCGAGCCATGGCGATGGTCTCCCCTCGATGATGGGCGTGTACTAGCAGATGGGCGGCAAGGCGGGAATGGTCAGGCAGGCCAGAGAGCTGGGAACTTGGTGGCGAGCCAGCGGGCGAGATGGGCGTTGACCGCCACGGGCTGCTCCTGCGCCATCCAGTGGCCGGACTGCACAACCGCCTCGGTGAGGTCGGCGCAGTCCTGCCGCATTGGTTCGGCAAGGCGGGAATCGATCGTCTCGCAGGTGGTGTCCCAGGCGCCGTGGAGGAACAGAACAGGCATGGAGAGGCGTCCGCCATTCTTCGCGTGGGCAGCGTAGGCGACGTTACGGCCGTGGTTCATGTACCAGGAGTCGGGGCCGAAGAATCCGGTGCGGGTAAGCGCGGCGGTATAATGGGCGGCGTCCTGCTCGGTAATGACGTCGTTGTCGCGCGGCACGGCGGGGGCGCCGGCACCGGGGCCGAACCAGCCGCCCTGCTTGCGGATCATGGCGGTGCGGCCTGGTTTCTTGCGGCCGGCCGGGTTGCCCTTGCGGAACAGCACATTGACCGTATTGGCGATGTTCGCCTCGAACCCGGCCCGGGCGGCAGGGAAGTTCTCCTCATAGAAGAACATGTAGTCCCACTGCCCGGCGGGAAACTCCGTCTCGGGATAGGTCTCGCGATCGACCAGCGGCAGGAAGTTCACGGGAGCAAAACCCTTGGAAATATAGGGCACGCACAGGTTGACGACCCCATGGCAACGCTCGGGATGGTGACTGGCGAGGCTCCATACGACGGGGCTGCCCCAGTCATGCCCGACCCAGATCACTTTCTCCTGGCCGAGGCTGGCGAGCAACTCGAGCATGTCGGTGACCGCATGCTCAAGCGCAAAATCCTCGTGGCGCGAATAGGTGCTGGAGCGGCCATAGCCACGCATATCCGGCGCGATGGCGCGGAAACCGAGCGCGGCGAAAACGGGGAGCTGGTGGCGCCACGAGATGGCGAGCTCTGGCCACCCATGGACGAAGACGATCGGTGTGCCGTCCGCGGGGCCGCATGCGAGGTAGGTGGTGGTGTGACGGGCCGTCCGCACAACATGTTCGGTAATCGGCGGCATTATGGCAGCTCCGTTGATCAGGCCAGGCCCGGCCGGTCGCCGCGGGTGCGGGCGATGCGGGACTCAAGGCGCTGGGAGAGATGGGACAAAGGCCAGCATAGCACGAAATAGATCAGTGCCACGGAGCCGAAAACGCGGGCAGGCTCGAACGTCATGGTGTTGATGATCTGACCGGCACGGGCGAGTTCAGTAAAGCCGACCAGCGAGGCGAGCGAGGTACCTTTGATTATCTGCACCATGTAGCCGATTGTCGGCGGTATCATGATACGGAACGCCTGCGGCAGAATGACCAGGCGCAGGATCATCGGGAATGAGAGGCCGAGGGAGCGGGCGCTCTCCCATTGGCCGCGCGGGATCGCCTCGATGCAGCCCCGCCAGATTTCGGCGAAGAATGCGCTGGCAGAGATGGTGAAGGCATAGGCGGCCGCAACCCAGGGATCCGGGCGGATGCCGAAGAGGCCTATGCCGTAATAGATCATGAACAGCTGCATCAAGGCCGGCGTGCCCTGCATAACCTGGATATAGCCAGTCATGAACAGCCGCAGCGAACGCCAGGGGCTGACCCGACAAAGGGCGATGACAAGCCCAAGCAAGCCGCCGCCGCCGAAGGCCAGCAGCGAGAGCACGACCGTCCAGCGCGCCGCCGTGACGAGGAAGAAGAATTCGTTGAACCCGAAATCACGCAGCTGCATGGGTCAGGTCGTCCAGCGGAACATACGCTGGTGGATCGTGCCGAGTAGCGCCCGGAAGAGCAGAGACAGTGCGAGGTAAACCACGGTGATGACGCCGAAGACCTCGAAGTTGCGGAAGGTGACGATCATGATGTTGTTGGCTACCGCCGTGAGTTCCTCCGCGGCGATGGCGGATACCAGGCTCGAGCCGAGCAACTGGAGAACGAACTGGCTGGCCAGCGCGGGATAAACGACACGCAACGCCTGGATGAGGACGATATGCCGAAGGATACGCAGGCTACCGAGGCCGAGGGCGCGGCCAGCCTCGATTTGGCCGCGCGGAATGGCATCCAAGCCTGCCCGTACGATCTCGATCGCATAGGCGACGAGATTGACCACCATGGCGGCGATGGCCGCGGTGTTCGCCGTCATGCGCAGGCCAAGAGCGGGAAGGGCAAAAAACGCAAAGTAGAGTTGAATGAGGAAAGGCGTGTTGCGGATGATCTCAACGTAGATGCCAACGATGGCCCCAAGCAGCCGTGGACCGTAGCTACGCACGGCGGCAAGAACGGCTGCGATCGGTAGGCCGATCGCCGTCGCCACCGCGGTGAGATAGACTGTCAACAACGTACCCTGGAGGAGTTCGGGCCAGTGCGCGAACACTGGCCCAAAGTCGAATTGATAGTCCACGCTCAGAAGGGAGGCAGATCGCCGATAGGTTTGTTGCGATATTTCATTGAAATGCGATCAAGTGTTCCGTCGTTTTTCAGGGTGAACAGCAGCGTGTTCAACCAGTGCAGCAGGGCCGGGTTGTGCTTGCGGATGCCGATGCCGAAGTAGTTGGGGCGCAGGACAAACTTCTGCTCGAATTCGTCGCCGGACGCCGACTTGCGCAGATAGATATCGCCATAGTCGCCTCCCCCCATGGCGTCGATCTGGCCGGAAAGCATGGCCTGCGCGCAGGAGGGGCCGTCATCGAAGCGCAGATAGGTGATGCCCGGATTGTTCTTGACGATCTCGGTCAGCACGATGTCCTCAATGGCACCGCGGGTGGCGCCGACCTTGAGACCGACGAGGTCCTTTGGCCCGGCGATCTTGCGCGATTTGGGAGCGAGAAGCACGGTCGACTGGCCACCATAGGGGTTGGAGAAGTCGACCTGCAGGGCGCGTTCGGCGGTGATCGAGAAAATCGAGATGACCATGTCCACGCGCTTGGTCAGCAAGGCGGGAATGCGGCCAGGGGAGCTGACGGTCACGAATTCGACGGGAACAGCGAGAGCCTTGCCAACGAGCTGGGCCAGTTCAACATCGAGGCCAGTGGGCTGCATCTGGGCATCGAGCGAACCGTAGGGCGGCACCGTGGTATCGATGGCGACGACAAGCTTGCCGGCCTTGACGATATCCTCCGGCGCTTGCGCGTGGGCGGCGAGCGGCACAGCGAGCAGCAGCGCTGCCGCAAGGCCGAGCAGGGTATGGCGTAGAGCTCTCATGGCGTTCCTCCTTGTTGGATTTCTTGGACTGGGATCGTACGGCGCGCGCGAAGCGGGATCGCGCGGGATTCTGGCATACCGCTCCGGTTCGTCATAAGAAGAAGGCGATGGAAACCTTCCGCACATTCAGGCCGCGTCGACTCTCCCGCGGCGGCAGACCGTTGTATCATCAGGCAGCGGCACAGATCCGCGCGGCAATTCAGGACGGCGGAGTGGCGATCGGGGATGCTCTGCCGACCGAAGGCGCACTGGCCGAGGGATTTGCCGTCAGCCTGATCACGGTCCGGCATGCGTTGCGCGAGCTCGAACAGGAGGGGCTGATCCGCAAACGGGCGGCCAAGGCTGCGGTCGTGACCTCCAACCTGCCGCGCCGCCCTGCCGTGCGGATGCTTAACAGCATCGCCGACGTCATCGCTGCAACGGCCGGAGCCGCGCTCCATCTCACCGGCTACACCCGACGTCGAAATGAAGAAGCGGCCATACTTTTCGGCCTGCCGGCAGAGACTGAACTCTACCGGCTGCGTGGCCGGCTGTCGGCCGATGGCGGACCTCTGAGCGAAATCACGATCTTTTTTCCGCCGGCGATCGGGGCTCGTTTCACACTCGGCGACTTCGACGACGTCGTTGTCTTCCGCTCGGTCGAGCGACGACTCGGGATCAAGCTTGCGGGAGCCACCATCACAGTGACGGCCGAGCAGGCCGATTCCGCCCTGGCTCGCACGCTGGACTGCGTGGAAGGCGCGCCGGTTCTGGTCAGCCGCATGCTGTGGCGGGCAGAAGACGGCGCGCCGGTGGAACTGACGATTGCCCGGCATCGTGGCGACCGTTACAGCCTCTCTTACGCTTTTCCCTGACCGGCTCAGGTGTTTCGCCGGATCAGGTGGGCGTTCACGCAATTCGTCAGGCGCCCATCGCGCAGGTAGTAGAGCACCACCTCGGCGGCCTTGCGACGAATGTCGAGATTGGCGGGCGGGCTGTAGAAAGCCGCGTGGGGCGTCAGGATCAGGCGATCCTTGATCCAGGCCTCCTGCGCCTGTAGCGCCAGGAACAGCGGATGCAGCGGCACCGGCGGCTCGGAGGGCAGCACGTCGAGCGCCGCGCCGGCAATCTGGTTCGATTTCAGCGCGGCGTGCAGCGCGTCGATATCAACCAGCGGGCCGCGGGCGGTATTAATCAGGATCAGGTTGTCCTTGGCCCAGGAGAGACTTTCGGCGTTGATGATGTGTCGCGTTTCGTCGGACAGCGGCGCGTGCAGGCTGATGGCGTCGGAGGCCTGCATCAGCTCCTTGAGCGATTGCGCGCGCTTGAAGCCGATGCCGAGTTCGGCGCCATTGGGCAGATGCGGATCATAAAAGATGATGTCCATATCGAAGCCTTTGGCCCGCCGGGCGGCAGCCATGCCGATGCGCCCAAGGCCGATGACGCCGAAGGTCTGGCCGCGTAGGCGGCGCATGAGCGGCGCGCCAGGTGCCCAGCCCCAGTTGCCGACGGGGTCGGCGGCGAGGCGCGTGGCGTAATAGTGGGTGCCGCGGGCGAGCGTGAGCATCAGGCTGACGGCATGGTCGGCGACTTCCGATGTGCCATAGTCCGGCACGTTGCAGACCGGCACACCGCGGGCGCCCCAGGCAACGCTGTCGAGGTTGTCGTAGCCGACGCCCATGCGGACGATGATCTTGCAGTTCGGATATTGGTTGACGTCGCCGACGTCGTGGTTGGCCGAGCCCGAGATGATGCCATCGGCGGCGAGGCATTCGGCGGAGGGCGGGACGGGATTTCCCTCGCCCGGGACCTTGTACATCGTTATCTTGGCGAAATCGCCGAACGTCGCTTGTTCGAGACCGTCCGGCGATGGCGGATAGTTCAGATAGAGAACATTCATCTCACTTCTCCTTCACGACGCCGATGGTGGCGCCCATCTTGATCACGGTGCCGGCTTCCTTCACCGCCTGCGCAACGACACCGGCGGCCGGCGCCTCGATTTCGACCACCGCCTTGTCGGTCTCGATTTCCGCCACGATGTCGCCCTTGGCCACCTTGGCGCCATCTTCCACAGTCCAGCGCACGAGCTTGCCGGAATCGACGGTGAGATCGCCGAAGGGCATGTTGATCAGCGCGCCCTTCAGCGTACCCAGATTGGGGGCCGGCAGCGGTGCCTTCGGCGGCGGCGCGACGGCGATGGATTCGACGGGCGCCTGCACCCCATCGGGGCGGCCCTTCCAGCGCCAGGGCGGGGTCGCCTTGCCGTCGAGAACCTCTTTCGCACGGGCAACAACGCGATCGGCATTGACCAGCATCGCCCGCTCCAGCGCCGGCCCGAACGGATGCGTCACCGGTGCCGTGTGCAGCCGCGCGACGGGCGCATCGAGCTGATCGAAGGCGATCTCGTTCATCGCCTGGCCCAGCTCCGCGCCCACGCCCATCATCGGCCAGCCTTCGTCGACGACCAGAAGATGGTGCGTCTTCGCAATGCTTTCGGCGACCGTATCGACGTCGAGCGGCTGGATCGTCCGCATGTCGATCACTTCCGCCTCGATGCCCTCCTTGGCGAGCATTTCGGCGGCCTCGAGCGAGCGATGCACCATCTGGCCCGTCGCCGCGATGGTGATGTGCTTGCCAACGCGGGCGATGCGGGCAAGCCCGAAGGGCACAAAGTGATCGCCCTCCGGCACCGGCCCCTTGCTCGCGAAAAGCGCTTTCGTTTCCAGCATCAACACCGGATCGCCGGCATTCAGCGCCGTCTTCATCAGCCCCTTCGCATCCGCCGGCGTCGCCGGCATGCACACGATCAGGCCCGGGATATGCGACCAGATCGGATGATAGGTGCCGCTGTGATGCGGCCCCGTGCTGCGCACCGTGCCGGCGCCGACGCGGATCACCATCGGCGCGTTCATCTGCCCGTTCGACATGTAGCGCAGCTTCGCCGCCTGCAGCGCGATCTGCCCGCCCGCTTCGAACAGGAAGTCAGCGAACATCAGGTCAGCGACAACGCGCACGCCGGTTGCCGAGCAGCCAAGCGCCGCGCCGGTGAAGCCCTGCTCGCTGATCGGCATGTCGACCACGCGATCGGCGCCGAATTCCTGATACAGCCCCTTGGTGTGGGCGAACGTGCCACCACGCTCGCCGGTGCCCTCGCCGAAATAGAGGATGTTACGATTCTTCCGCATTTCCTCGGCAAGCCCGTCACGCACCGCATCGAGCCACGACGTCTCGACCGACTTGCCAGGCGTACGCGCCCGTGTGGCGACCTCCGGATTGATCGGGTCGGCATAGGTGTGCAGGAATACGCTCTTCGGATCGGGCTCGGCCGAGGCCCGCGCGAAATCGACGCTCTCCTGCACGACGTCGTCGACACGCTTCTCGATCTCGCCCAGCACGCTCTCGGTCGCGATGCCGAACTCATCCTTGAGCCGCGCCCGGAACGTCGTCACCGGGCAGCGCGCCGTCCAGGCATCCACCTCCTGCTGGGACCGGTAGGAGCCGGTCACCGGATCGCCCTCGTGATGACCCACCGTGCGATAGGTCTTCGCCTCGATCAGCGTCGGCCCATCGCCGCGGCGCGCCCGCTCGACCGCTTCCTTCACCGCGCTCCACATCGCGACCACGTCGTTGCCATCGACCGCGACACCCGGGATGCCATAGGCCGCCGCCCGCGTCGCCACCTCGGGATTAAGCGTCACCGAGGACAGCGCCGTCGCCGTCGCGTACAGATTGTTCTCGCACACGAACACCACCGGCGCCTTGCGGAACCCCGCGATGTTCAGCGCCTCATGAAACCCGCCATGGTTCGTCGCGCCATCGCCGAAGAACGCCACACCGACATCGCCGGTGCCGCGGAACTGCGCGCTGATCGCCGCCCCCAGCGCATGCGGCGCGCCCGAGGCGACCACGCCGTTGGTGCCGAACAGGCCCGAGGCGCGATCATAGAGATGCATCGTGCCGCCGCGCCCGCCGACCACGCCGCCGCCCTTGCCGTAGAGCTCGGCCATCAGCTGTTTCGGGTCCATCCCCTTGGCCAACGCGTGGCCATGTCCGCGATGCGTCGAGGTGATCCAGTCCGCCGGCCGCAGATGGGCGCACACGCCGGTCGCGACCGCCTCCTCGCCGATATAGAGATGCAGAAACCCGGGCGTCTCGCCGGTGCGGCAGGCGATCTGCGCCGCCTGCTCGAAGCGGCGGAGCAGCGTCATCTGCTCATAGAGCCGCAGCATTTCCTCGGCGGTCAGACCTGGCGGCAACGGTGGGTTGTTGCGGCCCGTCGCGGCGGCTGCTTTCCTGGCCATCTGTTCGCTCCCCTTGCCTTGCCGGCCCGGGGGCGCGGCAAAGATTATAATAGCTTCACGCTACCGGTGACCGCCCGCGCCCGCAAGGCGGGCCGCACCGGCGATTTCCGGAGGAGAGCACCATGCAGCCGAACGACGCAGTTTATCCCAGCCTGACCGACCGGGTTGTCTTCGTCACCGGAGGCGCCACCGGCATAGGCGCGTCGCATGTCGCGCACTTCGCGGCCCAGGGCGCGCGGGTGGCCTTTGTCGATATTCAGGAGCAGCCGGCCAAGGCGCTGGTGAAGGCGATCGCCGCCAAGGGACACCCCAAGCCGCTGTTTATCCCCTGCGACCTCCGCGACATCCCCTCGCTCCAGGCCGCAATCAAGACCGCGGGCAAAAAGCTCGGCCCCGTCACCGTGCTCGTAAACAACGCGGCCCATGACGAGCGCCACGACTGGAAAACGGTCACCGTCGACTACTGGGAGGACCGCCTGCAGGTGAACCTGCGCCACCAGTTCTTCGCCATCCAGGCCGCTGCACCGATGATGCAGAAAGCCGGCGGCGGCTCGATCATCAACTTCGGCTCGATCTCCTGGCACCTGGCCATGGGCGGCATGCCCGCCTACACCACGGCCAAGGCCGGCATCGAGGGCCTGACCCGCAGTTTCGCCAAAGACCTTGGCCCCGACAACATCCGCGTGAACTGCGTCATCCCAGGCTGGATCCTGACCGAGCGTCAGAAAACCCTGTGGCTGACCCCGGAAGCCGAGGCGAGCACACTCGCGGCTCAGTGCCTTAAGCGCATGCTGGTGCCCGACGACGTCGCCCGAATGGTCCTGTGGCTTGCCGCCGACGACAGCCGGATGTGCACCAGCCAATTGTTCACCGTCGATGGCGGCTGGTGGTAACGACCGGGCAGCGGGGCGCTGACGGTTTCGTCAATTGACAAACCTTCACGTTCCTGTGACTTCGGCCCAGTCCACTCGGACGCTTAGGGCAATGTCCGACCAGATGGCGACATCAGGTTGGAGGTTGCGCGACAAAAAAGAGAGCTAGAGTGTAGGCCGATCTTTCATCAGATCGGCTATCGCTCCAAGGAATGCCGGAGACCCGATAGATGACCCGCCCAGCCCCCATCCTGCCGATCGCCGCCCTGGCGAGCGTTGCTCTGATCGGCCCGGCCGCCGCGCTGACGCTCACGCCGTCGTATGGGACATCGCTGACCTCGCAGGGCGACGCGCTGGCTGTTGAGAGCGCGATCACCAATGCCATCGGCGCGATCGATGCACTCTACGCGAACAATGCGACCATTCCCGTGTTGTTCGAGTACAACAGCGGCCTCGGCGGCGGCGCGTCCACGAGCAGCGCGATCTACAGCAGCATTCCCTATAATACCTGGCGAAGCGATCTGGTCAGCGGCTCCACGGCGAATCCTGGGAACACGGCGCTCAGCATGGCAGTGGCGCACCTTCCGGCGGCCGGCACTGTCAGCCAGACCATGACTGTCACCGCCCCTTATTACAACGCGGTGATGGGGCAATCCCTGTCACTGTGTTTCGATGGATCAGGCGGTTTCGTCAGTGGATGCGGCGCAAGCTATGCCGCAGTTGTGACTTTGAGCGGAACATCGGTTGCCGTGATCGAGCACGAGCTCGATGAAGTCCTTGGTGGCGGCGGCGCCGGCACCACACTTACCTCGTCGTCCACCGGCACGCCGACAGCCTATGGCACCACTGACCTGTTCCGGTATCAAAGCCTGAGCTCCACGTGCGCCGGCCCCTTGGGCGGCCGCAGTTGGAGCACCGCATCGAACCTGGTGACCTGTTACTCGATCAACGGTGGCACCAGCGCGATCACCGACCAATCCGGCAATCCCATCCAATTCAACCAGAATGGCGGCGGCAGTGACTTTGCCGACTGGAACAGCACCAATGCATCGGAGGGCTGGATCCAGGACGCCTACGTCCCCGCGAAGACCCCGAAGCCCTACACAGCGGCATCGCCGGAATTCACCATGATGACCTCCATCGGGTACAACCCGACGGCCAGTGCGATCGCCACGCCGGAGCCGCTCAGCGTTGCCATTCTGCTCACGGGCATCAGCGGTCTCGCGGCAGTACGCCGCCGCCGCGCTTGACCCGGCTGGGCGCCTTAGCGCGCGATCACTTGAGGCCGATGGGTCAGAAAGCGTGAAGCGCGCTCTTCCTTAATAGCTTGCCAGAGAATGATTGATCCAACTCAAATCAATCACACTCTAACTGCGTCCGTAACGGTCCTCCAGCCGTTCTATATCACTTTCGGCCAGGATCGGGCCGGTCTGAACTTCGATAAAGACGACATCCACCGACCCGGGATTAGCGATGCGGTGGATGGCCCGCAACGGGATCGTCACCACCTCGCCGGCCACGGCCGCGAACACTCGGCCGTCGAGCGTAACCTCCGCCACGCCAGCAACAATGGTCCACACCTCGGCACGATGCTGGTGGCGCTGCAATGAGAGAACACCGCCGGGCGTTACGCGAATGCGCTTCACGGCGTAGCCCGCGCCGCTGTCGAGCACGGCCCAGTCGCCCCACGGGCGCGTGTCGTGATCGCCCGGCCGATATCCGTTTTCGCTCATCACCGACTCCAGATTTGACGTCCAAATCGTTTTGGATTACCGATTGTAGCACAAGAAAATGATTTGGAACGTCCACTCCCCGTGTCGCTCGCCCGTATCGCCCGCGCCCTCGGCATTTCCATAACCACCGTGTCGCGTGCCCTCGCCGGGTATGATGACGTGGCTGTGGCAACGCGGGAACGCGTGCGGGCAGAAGCGGCGCGCATCGACTATCGTCCGAACGAAATCGCCCGCCGCCTGCGCAGCGGGCGTAGCGAGGCGATCGGCGTGGTCCTGCCCGCAGCCCCCGGGCAGTTCGACGACCCCTTCTTTTTGCGCATGCTCTCGTCCATCGGCCCAGCACTCGCCAAGGCGAAGCTTGACCTCCTGGTCACCACGGCGCGGCCAGGCGCCGACGAGATGCGGGCCTACCGACACCTCGTGGAGAATCGCAAGGTCGACGGCATCCTGCTCGCGCGGACACGCCGCCACGACGAGCGCATCGGCTTCCTTCTCGACCACGACTTCCCCTTCGTCACCCACGGCCGCAGCGAGGAGGCGCGCCCCTTCGCCTCCGTCGATATCGACGGCGAGGCCGCCTGCCGCGCCGCATGCGAGCGCCTGCTCAGCTTCGGCCACCGCCGCATCGCGCTGATCAACGCCCTGCCCATCTACATGTTCGCCCACCACCGCGCCGCCGGCTGGCGCGATGCCGTCGGCAGAGGCCAGCCACTGCGCGAGGTTGAAGCGACGGAGGAAAACGGGTTCCTCGCGATGCAGGACCTCCTGCGCACCTCTCAGCCCACCGCCGTACTCTGCGCGACCGACCGCCTGGCGGTTGGCGCATTGCATGCGCTGACCCATGCCGGCCTGCGCGCCGGCCGTGACGTTTCAGTCATCGGCTACGACGACCTGCCGCTCGCCACCTACACCGACCCGCCGCTGACCACGATCGCCCAGCCGATCGAGCGCGCCGCGCAGCGCATGGTGGAAATGCTGCTCGCCCGCATGGACGGCGCCCCCGCCGACGGCATGCAGGAGATCTGGCCCGCCCAGTTGATACCGCGGCACTCCGACGGTCCGCTCGCCGCGGCCGCCTCGCGTGATACCCAAGCAAGAAACCCCAAGGGAGTAACCAGCCATGAAACGACGCAGCGTCCTCGCGCTTAGCGGCGCCCTGCTCGCCGGCGCCCTCGCCGCCAATCCGGCCCGCGCCGCTGACCTCATCTTCACTTCCGGCGCCCTCGCCCCGGTGACCGAGGCGCAGAAAATGCGCACCGTCATCCTCAAGGACTTCAAGTCGCCCGTTACGTTCCTGCCCGACGAGCCCCCGGCCATGCTGACCCGCCTGCGCGCCGAGGTCGAAGGCAAGGCCCGCGTCTCCAGCCTGGTCGGCGGCAACGACGGCGACCTCGCCGTCCTCGCTGCCTCCGGCGCGCTCGTCCCCATCGACGACGTCGCCCAGCAGCTCGCCTCCCGCGGCTTCGCCCCCGACCTGATGACCATGGGCAAGCTCGGCACCGACAAGCAGCTCTACATCCCCTGGATGCAGGCGACCTATTTCATGGTCGCCAACAAGAAGGCGCTGCCCTACCTGCCCGCCGGCGCCGACATCAACGCGCTCACCTTCGAGCAGCTTCGCCAGTGGGGCGAGGCCGTGCAGAAAGCCACCGGCAAGCGCCTCGTCGGCTTCCCCGCCGGCCCCAACGGCCTGATGCACCGCTTCTTCCAGGGCTTCCTTCTTCCGTCCTACACCGGCGGCGTGGTGAGCACCTTCAAGTCCGCCGACGCCGAGAAGGCCTGGACCGAATTCGCTGCCCTCTGGAAGACGGTCACGCCGAATTCCACGTCGATCAACTTCATGCAGGAATCGCTGCTGAGCGATGACGTCTGGATCGGCTTCGACCATGTCGCCCGCCTCCTCGGCGCCCTCGAAAAGCGGCCCGACGATTTCGTTGCCTTCCCCGCACCCGCCGGCCCCAAGGGTCGCGGCTGGATGCCCGTCGTCGTCGGCCTCGGCGTCCTAAAGGATGCCCCCGACCCCGCCGGCGCCAAGGCGCTGATCGGCTACCTCACGCAGGACAGCACCCAGCTCATCACCGCCCGCGAGGTCGGCTTCTTCCCCACCGTGAAGGCCACCCTGCCGCCCGATCTCTCCCCCGGTCTCAAGATGGCCGTCGCCGCCATCCAGGGCACCGGCGCCGCGAAAGACAGCCTGGCCGCCATGCTGCCCGGCGGGCTCGGCCCCAAAGGTGGTGAATTCAACAAGGTCTTTATCGACACCTTCCAGCGCGTGGTGCTCCGCAACGAGCCCGCCCACGACGTCCTCGCCCGCCAAGCCGAAGTGCTGCAGCGGATCATGACTGAGGCCAATGCCCCCTGCTGGAAGCCCGACCCCGTCGGCGCCGGCGCCTGCCAGGTGAAGTAAGGCTGCGACACGCCGAGGCATCGCCCGCGATGCCTCGGTGCCCGCTTGAACCCGCGCGAGGAGGCCTGCGATGAAACGACGGAGCCTGCCCTATCTGCTCATCGCCCCCGCGGTGATCTTCCTCGTCGTGCTGTTCTTCATCCCGCTGGTGCAGACCATCGCCCTGGCCTTCGAAACGAAATCCGGCCTCGGCATCGGCAACTTCGCCCGCATGGCCGACGACCTCAACTTCCACGATTCCCTCGTCAACACCTTCCGCTTCGTCGGCCTCGCCGTCCCCCTGCAACTCGCCGCCGCCATGGGCATGGCGATGATGCTGCGCCACCTCGGCCGCGGCCGCGACCTCGTGCTGTGGATCTGGACCATCCCCCTCGGCCTGTCCGACCTCGCCGCCGGCCTCGTCTGGCTCGCCCTGCTCAACGACCGCGGCTACCTCGCGAGCCTCCTCTACGCCCTCGGCGTCGTCTCCGAACCGCAATCCTGGCTCACCTACGAAACCCCCATCGCCCTCTTCGTCGCCGTCGTCATCGCCGAGTTCTGGCGCGCCACCGCCATCGTCGTCGTCATCCTCGTCGCGGGCTTGCAGCTGGTACCAAAGGAATTCGGCGAAGCCGCCTCGGTGTTCGGCGCCTCGCCCTGGCGCATCTTCACCCGTGTGACGCTGCCCTTGATGAAGCCCTCGATCCAATCCGCCCTCATCCTGCGCACCGTCCTCGCCTTCGAGGCCTTCGCCGTCGTCATCGCCATCGGCGGCCGCAACTTCCCTGTCCTCGTCAGCGAGGCCTACACTTGGCAGAACTTCAACCAGGAACCCTCCGTCGCCGCCGCTTACGCCGTTGTCGTCATGGTCCTCTCGCTGGCCGCCACCGTCCTCTGGCTCAAACTCCTCCGCACCCCCGAGGAGCAGCGCGCATGACCGGCAAGCGCGCCCTCTACCTCACCGGCGTCGCGGTCATCTGCGCCTGGGTCCTGGTCCCCCTCTGGCTCCTCGCCGCCAACGCGCTCGGCGGCCAGCCGGTGATCTCCGCCTGGCCAAAACCGCTGATACCCTCTGCGTTTTCCTTCGAGACCATGCTGGAGTTCCTCGCCATCGAAGGCGTCTTTCGCGCCATGCTGATCGGCTTCGAGGTCGCGCTCCTCTGCACCTTCTTCTCCGTCCTGCTCGGCCTCCCCGCCGGCTACGCGCTGGCCCGCTATTCGTTCCGTGGTGCCAACGCCTTCCGCCTGATGGTCCTGCTCACCCGCGCCTTCCCAGTCGGCATCCTCGCCCTCCCGCTCACCGTCGGCTTCATCCGCCTCGGCCTCTACGACACCCCCCTCGGCATCGCCCTGATGCACACCGCGCTCGCCCTGCCTTTCGCCGTCCTGGTCTCCGCCAGCCTCTTCCAGGCCATCCCGCGCGAGCTAGAGGAAGCCGCCTGGGTCTTCGGCTGCTCGCCGCTCCAGGCCGCTCTCCGCGTCGTCATGCCGCTCGCGCTGCCCGGCGTTTCCGCAGTCGCCATCTTCGCTTTCGTGATTTCCTGGAACGAGGTCTTCGCCGCCTCCGTGCTCTCGGCCCGCAACCGCACGCTCACGGCCTACCTCCTGGCCATGCTCTCCGAAAGCCCGCTCACCTACCAGTTCGCCGGCGCGCTGCTGCTCATCGTGCCGTCCGTGTTGTTCATCTACCTCGTGCGCAAACGCCTGTTTGCCATGTGGGGCATCGCCAGCCGATGAAAGGAACCTGAGACATGGCCGGTATCCGTATCGAGGGAATCCGCAAATCCTTCGGCGCCACCACGGCCCTTGAAGCCGTCGACCTCGACGTCGCCGATCGCGAATTCGTCGCCCTGCTCGGCCCCTCCGGCTGCGGCAAGACGACCCTGCTCCGCATCATCGCCGGCCTGGAAACCCAGACCGCCGGCCGCGTCCTAATCGGCGACAAGGACATTTCCGGCCTCCCGCCCCGCGCCCGCGGCCTGGCCATGGTCTTCCAGAACTACGCCGTCTTCCCCCATCTCAAGGTCCGCGACAACATCGCCTTCGGCCTCACCATGAACGGCGCCGACAAGGCCAAGATCGCCCAGCAAGTCGAAAGCACCGCGTCCCTGCTGCAACTCGGCAAACTGCTCGACCGCTACCCCGCCCAGCTCTCGGGCGGCCAACGCCAGCGCGTCGCCGTCGCCCGCGCCCTCGCCGTCGAGCCCGCCGTCCTGCTGATGGACGAGCCGCTCTCCAACCTCGACGCCCTCCTCCGCCTCGACATGCGCGCCGAGCTCAAGGAAGTCCTCCGCGCCGCCGGCACCACCACGATCTACGTCACCCACGACCAGACCGAGGCCATGGCGCTCGCCGACCGCATCGCCGTCCTCCACAGCGGCAAGGTCGAACAGATCGGCACGCCATCCGACATCTACCACCACCCCGCCACCCGCTTCGTCGGCGGCTTCGTCGGCTCGCCGCCGATGAACTTCCTGCCGAAAGATGGAGCCCTGATCGGCATCCGTCCCGAAGACATCGATCTCGTCAGTGCCGCCGAGGGCATGGAATTCCGCGTCAACGTCGTCGAACCCCTCGGCGCGCAAACCCTCCTCACCGGCACCGCCGAAGGCCAGATGCTCCGCGTCGCGCTGGCCGGCGAACACGCCATCGCCGCCGGCACCACCCTTCATATCCGCCCCCGCCCCGAGCGCATCCGCTGGATGGATGCCGCCACCGGCCAGGCCCTGCCCGCAAGGACCCCCGCATGACGTCCGATCGCATCGCCTCCGCGCAAGCCACCCTCCGCGCCAACGACCGCGGCGGCTACACCGTGCCGAATCCGCGCATCTATCCCTTCCAATGGAACTGGGATTCCGCCTTCGTCGCCATGGGTTTCGGCACCTTCGACGAAAGCCGCGCCTTCGACGAAATCGACCTCCTCCTCAAGGGCCAGTGGGCCAACGGCCTAGTCCCACACATCGTCTTTCACGCCCCGGCCGATAACTATTTCCCCGGCCCGTCCGTCTGGGGCACCAACCAGCCCACCCCCTCCTCGGGCATCACCCAGAGCCCCGTCCTCGCCTCCGCCGCCCGCCGCCTGTGGGACACCGCGACCGACCGCGCCCAGGCCGAATCCCGCCTCGCCCGCATCTATCCCGGCCTCGTCCGCTACCACGACTGGTGGGCCAACACCCGCGATCCGCAGTCCACCGGCCTCGTAACGACCCTGCACCCCTGGGAAACCGGCGGCGACAACTCCCCCGCCTGGGACACGCCCCTCTCCCGTGTGCCGCAGGACACCATCACCCCCATCGTCCGCAAGGACGACAAGGTCGTCGACCCCACCATGCGCCCCCGCGCCCACGACTATCAGCGCTACATCCACCTCGTCGACACCTTCCGCGGCGTCGGCTGGGATCCGATGAAGATGCTGTCTGCATCGCCCTTCCGCGTCGCCGACATCGGAACGAACGCCATCCTGCTGCGCGCCGAGCGCGATCTCGCCGCACTGGCCGAACGCTTCGGCTCCCCCGCCGAACGCGCCGCCATCGCCGCCCGCATCCCCCGCATGCACGCCGCCATCGCGAAGCAATGGGACGCCAAGCGCGGCCACTTCTTCTCGCGCGACCTGATCTCCGGCGAACCGATCCGCGTCGCCACCTCCGGCGGCTTCCTCCCCCTCTGGGCCGGCGCCGCCACCGCGGCGCAAGCCGATACCCAAGCGGCCACCCTCGCCCGCTGGACCAGCAAGGTCGCCTTCCTCGTCCCCTCCACCGACCCCGACGACCCGCTCTACGAACCCCGCCGCTACTGGCGCGGCCCGATCTGGTCAGTCGTGAACTGGATGATTGCCCAAGGCTTCACCGCCTACGGCCACGCCGACACCGCCGCCCGCATCGACGCCGACACCCGCGCCCTCGTCACCCAGAACGGCTTCTGGGAATATTTCGACCCCCGCGACGGCACCGGCCTCGGCGGCCCAGACTTCTCCTGGACCGCCGCGATCGACCTGCTGCTGACGCCGAAGGACTGACCCCTAGAGCGCGATCGCTTGAGGCCAATCGGTCGGAAAGCGTGAAGCGCGCTCTTCTTCAAAGCTTACTAGATCGTGATTGGGTTGACCTAAACCAATCACGATCTAGGCGTCAGCGGAGCATCAGGATCGGCACACCGATAAACACCAGCGCCGCCAGGAACAACGCGCCGAGCATCAGCCCAAGCCCCCAGAACTCCGCGGGCTTGACGTAGCCGCTGTTGTAGTAGGGCAGCGCCGCGCCCGTGGCGTAGGGCGTGATGACGCCCATGATCCCCGTGGTCATCGCCAGCGACAGCGCAAGCTTGCCAGGCGCCAGCCCGGGGATCGCCATGCCGACCGCAAGCATGACGGGGAACATCGCCGAGGTATGCGCAGTCAGGCTCGCAAACATGTAGTGCGACACATAATAAACCGCGACCAGCGCCATGATCGTCGTCGTCGGATCCATCCCCCCAAGATGTTTGGCCGAGAAATCCGCGAACCACTTGATGAACCCCACGCGCGCCAACCCACCCGCCATCGTCACCAGCGTCGCCAGCAGCGTGACCGTCGTCCAGGCAGCGTGATTGCGCGCCATGTCCGACCAGGTGAACACCCCGAGGCACAGCATCAGTGAGATCGCCAGAAACGCCGCCATGCTGCCGTCGAGCCACTTGTCACCGAGGATCCAGATCAGCACTGCACCGATGACAATCACCCCAAGCGTCATCTCCTTGCGGCTGACCGGCCCCATAGCGTGGATCTCCCCCGCAGCCCAGCTCGCCGCCTCCTCGCTGCGCCGGATCTCCGGCGGATAGACGAAGTAAAGCAGCAGCGGCGTCACGATCAGCAACGGAATCGCAAACGGCGCTGTCGCCAGGAACCAATCGAACCAGGAAACGTCGATCTTCGCGATCTTGCGGGCAAAATCGAGCGCCAGGAAGTTCGGCGCGCAGCCAGTAACAAACAGCGTCGACGTGATCGTATTGGCGGCGAACGCCGTGTAGAGCACGTAAGATCCGATGCGCCGCCGCGACGGATCATTCGGCTGGCTGTCGTAGAGCGGCGGCAGATTGGCGAGAACCGGATAGACCGTCCCTGCCCCGCGCGCCGTATTCGACGGCGTGACGATCGCCAGCAGCATCTCGGCGATCGTCGCGGCATAACCCAGCGCCAGCGTGTTCCGCCCCAGCGCGCGCACCAGCAGCAGCGCGATCCGCCGCCCAAGCCCCGTCTTCTCATAGCCCATGGCAAACATGAAGGCGCCGCCAACCAGCCACACGGTCGTGCTCGAAAATCCCGACAGCGCCCAATTCGCCGCGTCGTTGACTGGATTAAACCCGGCCTTCGCCAGGTCAGCCGGCGACTGCAACACCCAGGGCGCCAGCGCCGCAACGATGGTGATGCCGATCAGCCCGACCGCCGAGTTCGGCAAGGGCTCCAGCACCAGCGCCGCGACGACGCCGGCGAAAATCGCGAAGTAATACCACGCATGCTGCGCCAGCCCCGCGGGGGCCGGCAGGAGCGCCAGCAGCAGCGCGATCCCCAGCGGGACCAAGGCCCGCCACCAAAGACCACTCCGCTCGCCACCAGCTGTCATGGGTGCCTCCTGTGCGTGCTGCGGAATGTATCGAAATTCCCGCCGCAGCGCCACCGGGGCCTCATCCCAGATAGGCCTCCATCACCTCCGGCGACCCGCGCAGTTCCGCCGGTGTCCCCCGCAGCACAATCTCGCCCCGCTTCATTACATAGGCATAGTCGACCACCGACAGCGCGATCGCCGCATTCTGCTCCACCAGCAGAATCGCCTGTCCCTGCCGATGAAGTTCAACGATGGCGGCAAACACGAGATCGACGATCGCCGGCGCGAGGCCCATCGAAGGCTCATCAAGCACCAGCATCGACGGCGCCGTCATCAGCGCTCGGCCGATCGCCAGCATCTGCTGCTCGCCGCCGCTCATCAGCCCGGCGATCTGCGCCCGCCGTTCCTTCAGCCGGGGGAAAAGATCATAGACGCGCGCCAGCAGATCCCCCTCCCGGCCCCGCCCGGCATAGGCCGACAGCCGCAGATTCTCCTCGACCGTCAGCGGCGCCACCACCATCCGCCCCTCCGGCACGAACGCCAGCCCGCGGCGGATCACCTGGTGCAGCTTCAGCCGCGAAATCTCGGTGCCATCGAGCATGATCGAGCCCCGCACCGGCCGATGCAGCCCCGCGATGCTCCGCAGCGTCGTCGACTTCCCCGCGCCGTTCGAACCAAGCACCGCCACAAACGCCCCATCGCGGACCTCGAGGTCCACGTCGGTCACCGCGCGAATGGCCCCGTAGCTAGCGGAGAGCGCCGAGACGGTCAGCATCGCGCGCCTTTCCAAAATAGGCTTCCTGCACGTCGGGATCATCGATGCAGGCGGCCGGCGTTCCCTCGGTAATCAGCCGTCCAAAATTCATCACCACGACATGTTCGCAGAAATCAGCAACGAGTTTCATGTTGTGCTCGACCATCAGCACGGTCAGCCCCTCATCCCGCAGCCGATGGATCAGCTCGCCGATCGCGTGCGATTCAGCCGCATTCATCCCCGCCGTCGGCTCATCAAGCAGCAGCAGCCGCGGCTCCGCGCCCAGCGCCCGCGCAATCTCGATCCGCCGCTGCTCCCCATACGACAGCGTCTCCGCCAACACATCGGCACGATCCGCCATCCCCACCCGCGACAGCAAATGCCGCGCCCGCTCCTCCAGCGCCCGCATCCGCCGCCGCGCCGCGGGCAAATGCAGGAACGACGCGATAAGCGACGTCTCCCGCTTGAGGAACGACCCCGCCATCACCTGCTCAAGCGCCGTCATGCCCGAAATCAGCCGCACATTCTGATAGGTCCGCGCCAGCCCCAGCTGCGCGATCACATGCGGTGCCGCCACGCCGAGTTCGGATTCCACCAGTCGAATACTGCCACTATCGGGATGTAGCAGCCCGGTGATCAAGTTGATCACCGTCGTCTTCCCCGCTCCATTCGGCCCCATGAGCCCCGTGACCAGCCCCTGCCGCACCGCAAAGCTCAGCCCCCCGACCGCCGTCACGCCCCCGAACGACTTCGTCACCTCGCTGAGCGTCAGCAGCTTCACCGCGCCACCCGCCGCAGCCGGATGGCCCGCGGATCAATCAGCCCGCGCGGCAAAAAGATCATGATCAGCAGCAGCGCGACACCATTGGCGATGTCCTGAATATCCGGAACGATCGCCTGCATGATCGTCGGCAGCGCCGTAAACACCGCCGCACCCAGCACCGGGCCAAACCAGTGATGCGACCCGCCCAGCACCGTCCCCGCGATCATCGTGAAGGCCACGCCGATGAAGAACGTATCGGGCGAGACAAACTGCAGATACAGCGCCAGCATGATCCCGCCGAGACCGCCAACAATGCCGCTCACCCCGAAAGCGATGAACTGGATCCGCCGCGCGTCGATCCCCATGCACGCCGCCACCGACGGATCCTCGCGCACCGCCCGCGCCGCGATGCCGTACCACGAATGATGCAGCGTATAGAAGCCAATTACGACAATCCCCAGTGCCACCGCCAGCCACCCCATCGGCAACCGTTGCGGAATCGACAGCCCGTTCACCCCGCCCGTCAACACCGGCGCATTCAGCACAAACACCCGCGTGATCAACACCAGCGCCAGGCTCGCCAACGCCATCCAGTGGCTCGACAGACGCAGGAACACCACCGCGATCACCAGCGCCATCGCCAGCCCCGCGCACCCGCTGAGCACGAAGATCGCCACCATCGGCAGCCCGGAATGCAGCACCAGCTGCGCGCCCAGAAATCCCCCGGCGGCCCCGAACGTCACCGCGGCAAAACTCAGGATCCCCGCCGACAACGTCGCATAGGTCGCCAGCGCGAAAAACGCGTTCACCATCCCGTAGGAGAGCGTAGACGCATAAGCCGCCCAGAAATCCGCGATCCGCTGCAACATCACGCCCGCACGAAACTCTTGGCGCCAAACAACCCCTGCGGCCGGAGCAGCAGAAACGCCAGCAGCAGCGCATAGGTGAACCCGTCCCGCAGGCTCGTCGAGATATACTGCCCGCAGAACACTTCAAGAATCCCCAGCGCCAGCCCCGCAATCGCCGTCCCGCGCACGTCGGTATACCCGCCGACCACCACCGCCGCGAACCCCTTCAGCATCAGCCCCTGGCCCAGCATGAATGACACGTTCGACGTCGTGATCCCCCCCAACACCCCCGCCAACCCCGAGATCGCGCCGGACAGCCCTGCCGTAACGATCACGACATAATGACTGTTCACCCCCCCAAGCGCCGCGGCCACCGGATCCCACCCCACCGCCCGCATCGCCGCGCCAAACCGCGTATGCGCGCTCAGCCCGTGCATCCCCACCGTCACCACGATCAGCCCGCCAATCGTCAGCAACTGCATGATCGGCAGCAACACCTCGCCCGCCGTAAACATCCCGGCCGGAAAGGTCCCGAACGGAAAACTCAAACTCTGCTGCCCCGTCGCAAATCCAGCGAGACTGTCGAAGATGATCCAGAACGCGATCGACGTGATCAACGCCCCCAGCATCCCCACGCCACGATTGCGCAACGGCTGAAATCCGAGCTGATCAACAACAATCGCAATCGCCGCCCCGCCGGCAATCCCCGCAAGCACCGTCAGCGGAAACGGCAAATGCAGCTCCTCCGCCGCATACAGCGCCACGATCGCGCCCCAGCTCGCATAGCACCCCTGGGCCGCATTCAGGATGCCCATCGTCGCGAACACGAGCCCGAAGCCAATGCCGAACAGCGCATAGAGCGCACCGAGCGAGCAGCCATTCAGCAGCTGAGAGAAGAAAAGGTCCATCCTGCAACGAAGGCCGGGGCGTCACCCCCGGCCTTGCCTGGCCCTATTCGGCCGCGTGCTTCTGGAAGTCCGGCGCTTCCGGCAGCAGCCGCGCCTGGATGTTCTCGATCGTCGAGAAATCGAGGATCTCGGCAAACTGCTTGTGATCCATCAGCGGCAACGGCAGCCCCTTGGTCGACTTGCTCGCCTGCAGCGCCTTGAGGTTCGTCATCATCGCCTGCGCCACCGTCATCAACGGCGCCAGCGCGAACGTCGCCATTCCCCCGATCTCGCGCAGCTCCTCCGGGCTGAGATTCTCCAGCCACCCAATCACCTGCAACGACACCGGCGCACCGGTCCCGTCGCGGAACCGACGTAGCATGTTCGCATCCTTCATCGTCTTCGAAATCGGCTGCACCATATCGGCGCCCGCGGCGACATACGCCTTCGCCCGCGCAATCGATTCTTCTTCCGATCCCGCATCGGTCCGCGCGATAATCACCAGCTCAGGATCACGCCGCGCCTCGACGGCGGCCTTGATCTTCGCCACGCCCTCCGCCTGCGGAATCACCTCGATCCGATTGGCAATCGCCGGGCACCGCTTCGGCACCACCTGGTCCTCCAGGATGATCGCCGCCGCCCCGGCGTTCTCGAATTCCCGCACCGTGCGCATCACGTTGACCGCATTGCCATAGCCAGTGTCGCAGTCCGCAACAACGGGAATCTTCACCGCGTTCACCACCTGGCGAACCACGCTGAGGTTCTCCGTCATTGTGTACACCTCGACGTCGGGCATCCCGAGAAACGACGCCGAAATGCCGAAGCCCGACGTCAGCACGGCCTCGAACCCCGCCGCCTCGATCAGCTTCGCACTCAGCGCGTCATAACACCCGGCCGACCAGACGGTCTGCCGGGCGGCAAGGCGGGCGCGCAGGAATTTCCTCTGGTCCATCACTTTTCTCCCGTTGGGGTCAGGCGTTTGCAGTCTGCATCTGGCTCTTCAGGTACGGCACCAGGCCGCCCGTCTCCAGCATGATCCGATCGGCGCTCGCCAACGGCTCGAAGGCCAGCACCTTGCCATTGGTGCGGTTCGTCACCGTCCCGCCAGCCCAGTCCACGACCACTTCATCCCAGCGCGACACCGCGCCAAGAATCCCGGGGCAGGACACCAGCGGCGTGCCCATGCTGATCTCGCCGCGCCAGAACCCCGGCGAGAAACTCTCAGCTATGATCCCGGCGATTCCCAAATGCCGCATCGCCCGCAGCGAGGGATAATGCGGATGCCCATAGCCGAAATTCGCCCCGCCGACGATCACATCGCCTTTGCGGATCACCTTGGCAAACTCCGGGTCATATTCCTGCATCGCGAGCCCCGCGAGCTCGTTGATATCCGTGATCTTCATGTTCTTGACGCCGACGATCAGGTCGACGTCGTAGTTCTCTTCGTCGAAAATCCAGGCCACCCGGCCCTGCAGATTGTCCAGCGCCATGTCACACCCTCACAGATATTTCCGCGGATCGGCAATCCGGCCCTCAATCGCTGCGGCCGCCACGGCAGCAGCGTTCATCAGGAAGATTTCCGAATCCGGGCTCCCCATCCGCCCCGGCACGTTCAGCGTCCCCGTCGAGACCGCCTTCTGCCCCGGTGACATCGTCGCAATGCGACCGAAACAATAATCGCACGACGGCGACGACGTGAACGCCCCCGCCTCCACCAGCGTCGAAATGATTCCCTCGGCGGCCGCCTTCGCCATGATATCCTGCGACGTCGGGATCACATGCAGCGAAAACCCATCCTTCACCCGCCGCCCTTTCAGAATCTGCGCCGCAATCCGCAGCTCCTCCAGCCGCCCCGACGCACAGCTGCCGAGATACCCCGACTGCACTTCGATGCCGATGTGATCCGAAAGATTCCGCGTATTCGCCGGGTTCGGCGGCAACACGATAATCGGCTCAAGCGTCGTCAGATCGATGTCATGCACGGCCGCATAATTGGCATCCGGATCCGACGATTCCTCCGCCAGCGCAATCCGCGACCGCCCATCCGTATACGCCCGGCTGATCGCATCCGGGTTGATCACCGCCGTCACCGCCCCGGTGAACATCGCCAGGCCACAGATCGTCTGCCGCCCCTCCATTGAAATCCCCGCCAGCGCCGGCCCGCCCACTTCCATCACCTGAAACCGGCATGAGCTCGGCCCCAACACCCGCACGATGTGATGAAACACATCCCGCGCCATCACCCCCGGCTGCAACGCCCCGTTCAGATTTATCCGCGTCGTATGTGGAACTTTCAGCGACACCCGCTCGCGCACGAAGGCCTCGAGGATGTTCCGCCGCAGCCCGATCGCCAGCGTCCCGAAGGCGCCGAGCTGGCTGATATGCCCATCGAAATGCACCGCAAACGCCCCCGGCGTCGCATAGCCCAGCTCCACCGAAACCTGGTGCCCGATGCCCCGCCGCTCATAAAGCGGCACCCCCTGCTCCGCGCACCAATTGCGCGTCTGGATGTGCAGCTCCTCCTCCTTCGGCGTCGCCGTCGGCACCATATGATCGATGAAGATCGCATAGCGATCGGGCTCCGCCACCTTGTGGATGCCGAAATCCTCCTTCATCTGCCGGAAGATCACGTCGGTATAGCCCGGAAAATCATAGACGATCACGAAATCCGGCTTGGCCATCACCTCATCGCCAGCGCGCACCGGCGTCCCGCCCGAGACGCGCGCAAGAACCTTTTCGGCGAGAGTGTAGCCCATGGTGTTTCCTCGTATCCGCTATTGCCGCGCAGAGTAGAAGCGCCGCGCCGCTAGGTCAAAGCGCCAGGATCAAACCTTAGGCGCCGGCCTTGCCACGCTCGCCACACAAGCAATCAAACTGAACGCCGCCCCCAGGAACAGCAGCGGCCGCGTCCCGCCCACGGACATCAGCCCGAACATCAGGCCCACGATCGCCGTCCCCATCGTCTGCCCCATCAGCCGCGCCGTGGCCTGCATCCCGCTCGCCCCCCCGCTCCGCGCCGCCGGCGCCGAGGTGATGATCGTCCGATTGTTCGGCGAGTTGAACAGCCCGAACCCGAACCCCGCCACGCACATCCGCCACACAATGTCCCAAAACCCGGGCGCCGCCGGCATCAGCGCCAGCAGCAGCAACCCGGTGATCTGCACAACCTGCCCCACCGCCCCCACCCGCGCCGCCGAAAACCGGTCCGACAGCCGCCCCGCGAGCGGCGCCGTAAACGCCACCGTCACCGGCCACGGCGTCATCAGCAGCCCCGTCTCCCCGCGCGACAGCCCCAGCGCCTCCTCAAAATAGAACGGCATGCACACGAACATCATGCCCTGCGCCGCGAACGAAAACGTCGACGCCGTGATCGACAGCGCAAACACCGGCCGCCGTAGCAGATCCACCGGCAGCAGCGGATTGCTCCGCGCCATCTGCCGCCGCACCAGCACGACAAACGCCACCGCCGCCCCCGCCAGCTCCAGCAGCGCCACCGTCCGATCCGGCCCGTCGCCAATCCCATCGATGCCAGTAATCAACAACCCGAAAGCCAGCGCATTCAGCGCAGCACTGCCAAGATCGAAACTATGCCCCGCCCGCGGCGTCTCCGGCAGCGCCTTCAGCCCGATCCACAGCCCCGCCAGCCCGAACGGAATATTCAGCGCGAACAGCCACGGCCATGGCGCCACGATCAACACCGCCGCCGCCAGGCTCGGCCCCAGCGCCGACGCCGTCGAGCCGATCATCGCGTTGATGCCAAACCCCCGCCCCAGCGTCCGCCGCGGATAGATGAAGCGCAGCAGCGCCGAATTCACGCTCATGACCGCCGACGCCCCCAGCGCCTGCAACACCCGCGCCGCCAACAGCAGCGGCAACCCCTGCGCCATCGCACACAGCAGCGAGGCCAGCGTGAACGCCGCCAGCCCCCACAGATACACCCGCCGATAGCCGAAAATCTCACCCAGCGCCGCGAACGGCAGCAACGTCATCGTCACCGCCAGCTGATACGCATTCACCACCCAGATCGCCGCCGCCGGCGAAATCCCGAAATCCCGCGCAATCGTCGGCAGCGCGATCCCCGCCACCGTCCCGGTCAACACCGCCATGACCAGGCCCAGCCCGGTCGTGAAGATCGCCCAGAACTGGCGCGGCTGCGGCAGCCCGTCGGCGGCGTCGCTCAAGCGCTCTCAGCCAGCAAAGCCGCCGCCCCGATCAGCCCCGCATCCGCCCCCAGCGCCGCCGGCACCAGCACCGGCCGCAACGCCGCCGGATGCGCCGCGATCGCCCCCCGGATCCGCTCCAGCATCCCCGCCGCCAGCCCAACCCCGCCGCCGACCACAATCACCTCCGGGTCCGCAATCGCCTGCAGCGTCACCAGCCCTCGCGCCAGCTGCTCCACCGCCGCCCCCATCGCCGCCGAGTCCGGCGCCACCGCCTCCGCCCCCGCGGCCCCCGCCGCCCGCGCAATCCCGAACCCCGACGCCGTATCCTCCAGCCGCGCCCCCGGAAACGGAATCTGCCCGAGATGCCCGGCCAGCCCATGCGCCCCCCGCACCAGCCGCCCACCCATCACCAGCCCCGCCCCGATCCCGCTCGATATCGTCACAAACCCCATATCCCGCCCCTGCCCCGCCCCATGGCGAAACTCCCCCCACGCCGCCGCCTGCGCATCATTCACCGCCAGCGCCACCTCCCCGAACCGCGCCTGCAACGCCGCCACGATCGGAAACCGATCCGGGACCGGCAATGTCGCCGGATTCACCGCCGACCACGCCCCCTCCCGCACCACCCCGCTCAACGACGCCGCCACCCCCTGAAACGCCCACCCCTTCGTCGCCGCCGCAATACTGTCGAGCCACGCCTCCGGCTCCCCCCCATGCGACGTCACCAGCAGCCGCCGCTCCAATATCTGCCGCCCCTGCACCAGCGCCGCCCGCAGCCGCGTCCCCCCGATATCCAGCGCCAGCACCACGGGCGCCGGCCGCGCCGCCTCCGCGATCGCCTTCGCATACCAGGCCGTCACATTCTCCGGCCGCGTGATCGCCGTCCCCGCGCACACGGTCAGCGCCCCCGCCCGGATCGCCGCCGCCGCCAGCTCCGGCGTATTGAACCGCCCCTCCGCCAGCACCGGCCGCCCCAGCCCCGTCGCCGCCGTCACAAACGCCAGATCCGGCCCCTTCGGCACCGCCCCGCCCGTATACCCCGACATCGTCGTCCCCACGATGTCTGCCCCCGCCGCCACCGCCTCCCGCGCGTCCTCCATATCCGCGCAATCCGCCATCGCCAGCCGCCCCTGCGCATGCACCGCCGCGATCAACGCCGCCACCGGCACCGGCCGCGCCCGCCGCGTCGCATCCACCGCGATGATCGCCGCCCCCGCATCCGCCAGCGCCGCCACATCCTCCAGCAACGCCGTAATCCGCACGGGATACGCATCGAAATCCCGCTTCACCAACCCAATCACCGGCAAATCCACCACCGCGCACACGCCGGCCACATTCGCCGCCCCTTCGATGCGCAACCCCCGCGCCCCCCCATCCCGCGCCGCCAACGCCATCGCCACAACGTTGCTCACCCCATCAAGCGGCCCATCCGGCACCGGCTGACACGACACCACAACCCCACCCGCCAAACCCGCAATAATCGGATGCATCAGATCAAACCGCCCACACATTCAACAAAGACAGCGGTTCTTTTTTGAAAAAAAGAACCAAAAAACTTTTGCCCTCTGGTGCGTCGCACGCAATCGCCACCGCTCGATGCCAAATAGCAAAAGTCTTTTTGCTTCTTTTTCTCCAGAAAAAGAAGACTTCCTTCCCCCTTCAAACCCCCTCCTCCCGCCCCGACCGAGCACTCCGCTGCGCCGCCTCAATCACCGCAATCACATGCCGCGCATCCGCCCCCGTCACCGGCAACCCCGCCTCCCCCCGCATCGCCGCCCCCAGATCCTCCCATTGCCGCTGAATAGCCCGCAGCGACCAATCTCCCTCCGTACTCCCCTCCACCAACGCCCACTGATCCCCCCGCCCAACCCGCACCCCCTCGCCAAAATCCACCCGCATCGCCGCCCGCGCCGTCATCACCGCCGTATCATTGATCGTCGCCCCCTCCTCCATCCCGATCGACGCAATCTGCGCCGCCGACCCATCCGCGAACCGCAGCTGCAACATCGCCACATCATCCGCCGGCTGGTCATGAAACCGCGTCCCCATCACCGCGCTCACATGCGTCGCCTCCCCACCCGCGAGATACAACACCCGATCGAGCGCATGGATCCCCGCCGTCAACAGCATCCCGCCCCCCGTCTCCGGCTTCAGATGCCAGTCCCGCCGGTTCGCCTCCATCCACCGCTTCGCCATCGTCGCCGTCAGAAACCGCGGCCCCGCCTCCCCATCGAGGATCTCCCGCGCCGCCCGCACAGCCCGCGTAAACCGCATCGTATGCCCCGGCATCATCAACACACCCGAAGTCGCCGCGATCAACCGATCGCACTCCCCCACCGTCGGCGCCAACGGCTTCTCCACCATCACCGCCTTGCCCGCCCGCGCCGCATCCCCCGCGATCTCCACATGCAGATGATGCGGCGTCGCCACCAGCACCGCATCCACCGCGGGATCAGCCAGCATCACCCGATAATCCGTATACGGCACCCCCCCGAACTCGCGCGCGAACGCCGCACACGCCGCCGCATCCGTCCGACACACCGCCGCCACCCGCATCCCCTCCGCGGCCGCAATCGCCCGCGCATGCACCCCCCCGATATACCCCGCCCCGATAATCCCAACCCCGATCACGACACCCCACCCATCCGATACGCGTCATCACACAACCGCATCGCCTCCGCGAACGCCCCCAGATCCACCAGCGGCGCCCGCCCATCCCCCGCCCGCGCGATCGTATCCGCCATGAACGCCGCATACCGCTTCCCGCCCGGCAAACACGCCGACACGCTCGCAGGCGCCTCCGTCGTCGCCAGCGTCACATTCACCGCGTCATCCACCAGGCTCGCCTTCTCCGCATCCACCCGCCACTCGAAACTCCCGCCCCCCTTCATCGACGCCCACGTATACCCAGCCTCCACCACCCCCAGCATCCCATCCGCCGCCCGTAGTACCACATGCGCGAAATCCTCCACGTCAGCCCCATGCACCCCCCGCCCGAACGACGCATGCACCACCTCCACAAGCTGCCCCCCCGCCAAGGCCGCGAACGCATCCAACCCATGCAACCCCAAATTCCGCAGCGCCCCCCCGCCCGACTGCGCCCGATCCAACATCCACCCCACCCCCCAGGCCGGATACCGCTGCGGCGGCCCGTTGATAATCCGAAACTGCATATGCGAAATCGCCCCCAACGCCCCCGCCGCCCGCAGCCGCGCAATCTCCCCATCGATCGGCCCCGTCCGATGCGCCAACGCCACCGCCACAAACCGCCCATGCCGCCGCGCAGTCGCCAGCAGCGGCGCCACCTCCGCCGCGCTCACCCCAATCGGCTTATCCATCAAGATCTTGACGTCATGCTCCAACAATTCCCCCAACAACCCCGCCGCCCGCGGCCCCCGCCCCAACCCCACCACCAACCCCGGCCTCTCCGCCAAAGCCTGCCCCACCGAAGACACCACCCGCCCGCCATGCTCCACGGCAAACGCCGTCGCTATCCCCGCATCCTCATCCCAAACCGCCCCAATCTCAGCCCCCGCCGCCTGCACCGCCTCGGCATGAAACCCCGCATGCCAGTGACTCACCCCCAACAACGCAACGCGCATCACACCGCCTCCAATCACACCGCCTCGAATCTGCGCCCCGACACACGGGCAAGGCAAGGACCGCTCCGCTGAAACAAGAAGGGAGGCTCCGCCGGCCAAGGGCCGAGAGGCCCTTGGAACCCATCAGATAACGCGGCTGGATCGTCGTTCTTCAGCTGAGAAGTACTTGATAAGTGCCTCCTACAGAGTCCACGGTGGGTCGAATGCGGGTGTAGGACGCTCCGCCTGCCTATGGCTGGATAGCGCGCATGGTAGTCCTTTCTGACCTGTCTACCGCTTCCGGAAAGCTGACGTTCAGAATTTTCAGGCGTATATCTCGCTAGCCAGCCAGCAAACGATCCAGTGAACCTCCAAGCGCGGCGGAGTAGAGCTCTACTGGCAATTGCAGCGGTCTGTGCGCCGTGTTCTATTCCGCCGACGGTACCGCATCGGCCGCAGGACAGGACTCGCGGATGGCCGGAACCGAATGGGGGGTGTCACCGTGGAATACCAGCACTGGACCATTCGGGAGGCCATGCAGCGCATCGTCGAGAAACGGCTGTACTTGCCAGCAATCCAACGGAAATTCGTATGGAAGGCAGAGCAGATCGAGAAGCTCTTCGATTCGATCATGAGGGACTATCCGATCGGCACCTTCCTCTTCTGGATGGTCCAAAAAGCGAAACATAACGACTATTCGTACTACGAATTCATTCGTGAGTTTCACGAACGGGACAACTGGAAAAATAGTTTGGCGGCAAAACCGCATCTACCTGACGAACTCGTCGGCGTCCTGGACGGGCAGCAACGGTTGAATTCAATGTATGTCGCGCTGCAGGGCACCTACGCTTACAGGCGCCCACGCATGTGGTGGAACAACCCTCATGCGTTTCCAGTGCGGCGGTTCTACATCAACGTCTTCAAGGAGGAGGTTGAGCGGGAAGACGACGACGTCATCTACGAATTCCGCTTCCTGACGCCCGAAGAAGCCGAAGTCGTCAATGCCGAGCAGTGCTGGTGCCTAGTCAAGGATCTTCTGGACTGCAAGGACGTACCGGCTGCCAACCGATACTGGTCGAAAAAGAGGCGGGCTGCTGAGCAGAAAATTGAGGTCACCGACAAGATAGACGATCGTGCCTTGAACATCATAGTCAAGCTATGGGAGCGTCTGACGACGATACCCGTCATCAATTTCTTCCCAGTGGTGAACCAAGAGCTCGACGAAGTGCTCGATATCTTCGTCCGGGTCAACAGCGCCGGCACACCACTGGCGAAAACTGATCTTCTATTTTCGACGATCGTCGCCCATTGGGAAGACGGCCGCGACGCCATTGAGAATTTCCTGCAGGAGACCAATCGTAAGGGGAACGGCTTCTGGTTCGACACCGACTTCATCATGCGGGCATGCCTAGTCCTGGCCGACTGCCCCGTCCGTTTGCGCGTCGCGTCGTTCAAGTCCGCCAACGTGAAATTGATCGTCAAGGACTGGAATGCGATCACGAGGGCAATCGACTGCGCCGTGGACCTGCTTACCGAGTGGGGCTTCGATGGCGAAACGTTGACGTCGGTCAACGCCATCATCCCGCTTGCGTATGCTATCAAGATCGGCTGCGCCCTGCCGGCGAGCAAACCCGGCTTGCGGCTCCTCTTGGTTAAGAGCCTGCTGTTGGGCGTCTACGGGAGCTCCGGGGATCAGGTTCTGTCGAGCATGCGCAAAGGCATGGAGGAGACCTTGGAGCCGGGCGACACCTTCGATTGCGCCAAGTTCGATAAGAAGGTCAGACTTCCCGGGGGCCGGAGCCTTGTCTTTGACGAGGCGGCGCTGGACGAATTAGTACTCTCGACCAAGGGGGCGCGGACCTTCGCACTCCTATCGCTGCTTTCGCCCAATTTGAAATTCAGCCAGGTTCAGTTTCACCAAGACCACATGCATCCCTACGCCGCCTTCAGCAACAGCAAGTTGCAGAAGATGAAATTCGCACCGGAGAAGATTGCTGACTGGCAAGAGAAACGGGACATGCTGCCCAATCTGCGCCTCCTAGAGGGCCGCGAGAACCAGAGCAAGAGCGACGCTTCTTTGTCTACGTGGCTGGAAAAGCAGTACCCTGATGCTGCGGACCGGACCCTCTATCTTCGCAGTAATTACGTTCCGGTCGTGTCGGTGGATTTCGCTGAGTTCGAGGCGTTCTTCGACGGCCGGAAGGCCGCGCTGAAGACGGCGTTGGCCAAACTACTCGACGTCCGGCTACAAGAGGCGCGGTGACGTTACCAACCAGAGATTCGGGTGCCAAATTTGCGGTTTGCTTCAGCGAAGTCGATCCACGCTACCAGAGGTATTATATCCTAAAAACGGTACTGCCCTGTAATTTTCCGCCGTCGGTTGGCGCCATTGCTGTTGCAGCTGATTTTCGATTCGAGCGACAGCTTTCAACATTTTCTGCTCAGAAGCCCGCCATTCCGTTTCCGGCCAGTCCAGGCCATTAGGGCCGAGCCCGCGAAGGTCAGCTGTGGGTCGACCAGACATTCAGCCCGACGCGGCAATGCAACCAGCACATCGTTTTCGGGACGGAGAGGCGTTACGATAAGCTATCGTGTCTCCACCACCGAATGCCCGAACGTATCGGAAATTTTCCCGACTCTGCCCTGCGGGTGTGTTGCCTCGCAATTCTCCCTTAGCGCCGCAGGCAATCGCCTCGTGCGACCGCATAAATCGTCGTGCGGACGCACGGGTTCGATAGGCTTCGCCACGTCCCGCCCCGTGATCGTGGGATGGCGATCGAAGGCCGCTGATCCAGTCAAGAGATGACATGGGATCCAAGGGCCTCTCGGCCCTTGGCCGGCGGAGCCTTGCCTTCCCTACCCGCCCTCCTCAGCCCCCGCCCTTCCCCCATCCCCCGGACATGGTATGACGCAACAAACCCATCCCCCTCGAAGCGCCTCTCCAAGGGCGCCCGTCTCTGGAAAGGAAACCAAGTGCCCAAGTCCATCGCCGGCCTGAAGGGGATTGTTCCCCCCGTCGTCACCCCCCTCAACGCCGACTACACGGTCGACTACCCGTCCTTCACTAAGGTCATCGAGCATCTCCTCGCCGGTGGCGTGCACGGGCTCTTTTTCCTCGGCTCCACCAGCGAGGTCGTTTTCCACGACGAGGCCACCCGCCGGCAGATTCTCGAGCATGCCGTGAAGATCACCAACGGCCGCGTCCCCGTCCTCGCCGGCGCCGTCGACCCCACGACGGACCGCGTCATCGGCCATTCCAAGGTCGCGGCCGCCATCGGCGTCGACGCCGTCGTCGTCACCGCCCCCTTCTACACCCGCACCAGCCAGGCCGAGACCATCGACCATTTCCGCTATGTCGCCGACGGCAGCCCCGTCCCCGTCATCGCCTATGATCTCCCCGTCTGCGTCCACATCAAGCTCGACCGTGCCACCGTCACCACCTTGGCCAACGAGGGCACCATCGCCGGCCTCAAGGATTCCAGCGGCGACGACGGCGGCTTCCGCTACGTCCTCTCCGACATGGCCGGCAAGCCCGATTTCTTCTGCATGACCGGCGGCGAGCTCGGCGTCGACGGCATCCTCCTCGCCGGCGCCCACGGCGCCGTCCCCGGCCTCGGCAACGTTGACCCCGGCGCCTATGTCCGCCTCTACAACGCCGCCCTCAAGGGCGACTGGGCCGCCGCCAAGGCCGAACAGGAACGCCTCTGCCGCCTCTTCGAAATCGTCTGGTGCGGCGTCCCCCGCACCTCCGCGGGCGCCTCCGGCGTCGGCGGCTTCAAAACCGCCATGCGCGCCATGGGCATCATCAAAACCAACATCATGGCCCGCCCGCAACGCAGCCTGAACGCCGAAGAATCCGCCAAAGTCGAAGCCATCGTCCGGGGAGTCGGGGGCCTGCTCAGCTAGAGCAAAACCCTACCAGACGGTATCGTCTGGTAGAATGAAATTGCTCTATTAAACAGAGAGTTGGAGCGGTATCCGGTCACCTATCGGACCGACTGCCGCTCTCAACTCGGTCGTCACCAGGGCCGCCGCGAAGTCACCCCGGAAGCCCGCCTCCGCCGCAAACCGCGGCCACTTAAAAGAGTACTCCCCGCGATTTTTCCCTTGCCCCACTAACTCAAGATAGTTATATATAAAGACTACCCCACTTTCCCCCAAAGGACCCATGACCCCACCGCCCTCGACCCACACAGCGCCTCAAGCGCTCCCAGCCGCATCGGCCTTCGCCGAAGCCCTGGCCCAGGTCGTCGGCACCCTCCTCACGTACATCTTCCAGCGCCTCCACGCCCTCGCCCCCCTCGGCCCCGCCGTCTACGATCGCATTACCCGCCCCCACCAACGCATCCAGCGCCTCATGGCCGCCCTCGCCACCGGCAGCTGGAAAGCCCCAAAGCTTCGCGCCCCCCGCGCGCGCAAAACCCCGGAACCGACCGCCGAACCCCGCCCGAAAAAGCCCTACATCCCCCAGTCCCACGGCTGGCTCGGCAGCAAATACGGCTATTTCATCCGCGGCTACTTCTCGCAGATCGAGCACATCCTCACCAAACCCGAAACCCAGGCGCTCCTGGCGGACCTTCCCCCCGAAGCCCTCAAATCTCTCGGCCGCAACGTCCGCCCCCTCTGCCGCCTCCTGGCCATCACGCCCCCCGAATGCCTGCGCCTCCCGCCGCGGATCAGAAAGCCGGGTCCCCGTAAGCCGCGCCCAAAGCGCGCACCCAAACTCCGCTGGCGCACCCCCTATCTCGAACCCTACCCCACCACCAGCCGAACCCCCTGGCGGGTCGTCAAAAGCCGGGTTTCAAAATTCTGGGGCTAGGGCGTGACGCTTGCGCACGTCTTTATTGTTTCGATATCAAAACTATTGAGCTCCAGCACGACGCGCGGGTGAAGCGGAGCGCTATCGCGGATCGAAGCCGATCCGCTGTCGCTTTCGTCGCCGCTCCGCTTCGCTGCGCGTCAGACAATCTTCTGCGTCTGCGCGTAGGCCATATAAAGATCCCGCGCCTTCCGCATCAGCGGCCCCGGCTGCAGGTTGCGATCTTCGTAGCGGATCACCGGCTGCACCTTGCCGGCGTTCCCCGTCGTGAAGATCTCGTCGGCCGTATCCAGTTCTTCCGGCTTAACCGTCCGTTCCTCAACCGGCACCCCCGCTTCCCGCAGCAGCGTCAGCGTGCGGTTCCGCGTGATCCCCGCCAGGAAGGTTCCGTTCGGGATCGGCGTGATCACCACGCCGTCCTTCGCGAGGAAAATGTTAGAGCTGCACGTCTCCGCGACGTTGCCGAGGGCGTCGAGCACCACGCCGTTATTGAACCCGCGCTTGAGCATTTCGGCGACGCCGCGGGCCGAGTTCGGATACAGGCACGAGGCCTTGGCATCCGTCGGCGCGCTTTCCGGCGTCGGCCGGCGGATGCTGCGGCACAGTCCGATCGACAGCCCAGGTCCGGTCGGCAGCGGCGAGAGGTAGATGCACAGCAGGAACTCGACGCTGTCGCCGTCCACCGAGATCGGCCCATGGCCGCCTTTGGTGATCCAGAACATCGGACGGACATAGAGTTCGGATTTCGGCGGAAAGCGTTTGATGCCTTCCATCATGAGGGCGAAGATCTCTTCGGCGGTCTGCTTGGGGTTCATCCCCAGCGCCCGCGCCGAGCGGATCGCCCGCGCCGCGTGCTGGTCGAGATCAGGACCGCAGCCATCAAAGGCGCGCCCGCCGTCAAAAATCATCGAGCCGAGCCAGAAGGCGTGGTCGCGCGGGCCCAGGATGGCGGGATTGCCCTCGTGCCAGGTGCCGTTCCAGTAGGTAAGCGTGTCCATGGGTGTCCTCGAACAGGAATAACGCCCCGACCCTAGACGCCCCAGCCGCTCCAAGCCATGCAGCCAGGGCGGCACCAGGGATGCGCCGCCCGTTTACCGCCGTGCCCGAAAAGTCTCCGGCGCGAACCCGGCAAACAGCCCCCCGGCCAGCACCAGCAGCGAGGCCGCCAGGATCAGCGCCGTCACCGGCCCGAAGAAATCGGAGATGATGCCCAGGATGATCGGCCCGGTGATGTAGCCAATATCCCCGGCCATCCGGAACACGCTGATCGTCGTCGCATTCAGCCCCGGCGGCGCGCTATCCGCCGCATAGACGGACGGTGCCGCCCCCCCGATGGAGGTCGCCGTCCCCCAGGCGATCGAAGCCGCGATGAACCAGGCGTAGGACGGTGCGATGCAGAAGATCAGCATCGACAACCCCGAGATCACCGTCGCCGGCGCGATCACCGCCTTGCGCCCGAAGTGATCCACCAGCATCCCCCCGGGATAGGCCGCGATCAGCCCCGTCACACTCCCCAGCGCCAGCGAAAACCCGATCTCGGTAATCGTCAGCCCCAACCGCAAACTGCCGAGCAACGGCACCACGCTGAACAACCCCCCGGTCCGCGCCACCGCATTGGCCAGCGAGACAAAGCAGGCCAGCACAAACCCGATCTGCCCCCGCAGCCGATTGAGTTGCGCCAGATAGGATGGCCCCCCCGCCGAATGCCGCCGCAGCGTCGCATGGGCCGGGTTCCGCGTCTCCGCCACCGCGAACCAGGCCACCAGCCCCGCCATCAGCCCGGCGACGGTATAGGCGACGAAGGGCGCTGTCAGGCCGAAATGTGACGACAGCAGCCCCCCCGGAAACGGCCCGATCCCGGCCGCGAAGATGAACGTCCCCTGATAGATCGACACCGTCCGCCCCCGCGTCTCCGGCGTCGTGATATCGGCCAGCACGATCTGCCCCGTCGTCACAATCAGCCCCGCCCCAGCGCCGGCGACAAACCGCGCCAGAATGAACTCCGGATATGAAGTGGCGAACGCACACCACAGATTCCCCGCCGCCGTCACCACCCCCCCGATCGCCAAGGTCGGCCGCCGCCCCAGCCGATCGGACAACATCCCCGCCGGCGGCGACCCCACGAACCGCGCCAGCCCATAGACCCCCACCGCCAGCCCGATCGCCGAAACCGACACCCCAAAAGACTGCGCATAGAGCGGCAGCGCCGGCACCACCGCGCCGAACCCAAGCTGATTCACCGCGACGAGCACGCACATCCACACCAAATTCCATCGCCCAGCGGGCATCGCCGTCCCCAATCCTGTCAGCGCAGACTGGGTAGCTCACCCCGCGCCGGTCAATGGCCCGGTACTCTCCTCCGAGAGATCCCCAAGCTGCGCGAGGTCCTTGGCCATCTCCTCGGTCATCCAAACCCGGATCGCCTGCACCACATCCCGCAACGGCCGCGACCGCGGCGCCAGCAAGTGATAAGCGCTCCCCGTCAACACCCGCCGCCGCGACGCCGGCTGCAAATGCCCGGCCGCCAGCGCCGGAGCCACCACACTGATCCACCCCAGCGCCACCCCCTCCCCGTTCATCGCCGCCTGGATCACCACGGCATAGTCCGAGAACTGCACCCATGTCCGCCAAGGCGACCGCCGCCGCGCCGCCTCGCCCCAGAACAGCGTCCAGTCGATCAGCGGATCATCGAAGTGCAACAGCGTATGCGGCGCATCGGCCGGCCCATCGAGCGGCCCATGCCGCTGGATGTAGGAGGGGCCCGCCACGGGGATCACCAACTCCGGCGCGAAGTGCCAGGAATGGTATTCGTTATCCGTCTCCGGTATCCGCCGCATCGCCAGATCGACATCCCCCGCCGGCCCCCGCAATGAGCCCGACAGCAGCTGAAACCGCAAATCGACCGATGGAAAATCGCGGTAGAACGCCTGCATCCGCGGGATGAACCAGTGCGTGACAAACGCGGTCGACAGCGACAGCTCCACCACATCCTGCCGCGAATGCCTGGCCGCGATGTCCCGCATCGCCTCGCCCACCCGCCCGAACCCGTCGGTCACGGCCTGGTGCAGGGTCCGCCCTTCGTCGGTCAGTGTGAGACCGGCCGGGCTGCGGATGAACAGGCGAACCCCCAGCTCAAGCTCGAGCTGCGCGATGTTTCGGCTGACCGAGGGCTGAGTGACGTTGAACTCACGCGCAGCGGCGCCGCAGCTGCCGTGGCGGGCTGCCGCTTCGAAGACAAGCAGGGCGCGTGGCGAGGGAATGAGCCGGCCGAGCGAGGTCATACGCCCACCGTATGACCCCCCTCAACATTGTCAAGATGACGGCTGACGCAGGGGGGGTGAAGATGGGCCCACGCAAGCTGCGTGCGATCCCTGCTGTGTGCCGATGGCATCGGGATGGGTTCACGCCGTGCGGCCAGGGACGCAACAAAACGGGAGCTCACAGATGCGTGGAGACAGCGATGGCTCGGGCGGCGCGCGGCGCCGGGAGTTGATGCAGATGGTGGCGGCGGCCGGACTGGGCGCCGCGGGGTCACTCTGGCTGCCCGAAAGCGCGCGGGCGCAGACGCCGCGGCGCGGCGGACAGATCCGGGCGGCTGGCTATTCGTCGTCCACGGCAGATACGGTCGATCCGGCGAAGCAGTCGCTGTCAACCGACTATGTTCGTTGCAACATGTTCTACAACACGCTGACCGCGCTCGACGGCAATCTCGCGCCGCAGCCGGAACTGGCAGAGAGCATCACCAGCGATCGCGCGACAGTGTGGACGATCAAGCTGCGCAAGGGCGTGACCTTCCATGACGGCAAGGCGCTGACCCCGGCCGACGTGGTGTATTCGCTGCAGCGGCACAACGACCCCAAGGTCGGCTCGATCGCCAAGCCGCTGGCGGCGCAGATGACGGAGATCAAAGCCACCGGGACCGACGAGGTGACCATCACCTTGTCGGCACCAAATGCCGACTTTCCGGTGGTGCTCGGCACGTTCCACTTCCACATCATCAAGGAGGGCACCACCGAGTTCGTCAAGCCGATCGGCACCGGGCCCTATATCTGCAAGGAATTCACTCCGGGTGTGCGAACCATCGGTGTGCGCAACCCGAACTACTGGAAGCCGGGCAAGCCCTATCTCGACGAGATCGAGTTCTTCGGGATTCCCGATGAGACGGCCCGCGTGAACGCGCTGCTGGCCGGGGACATCCAGCTGGCCGGCGGCGTCACGCCGCGGTCGACGCGTCTGATCAAGGCGCAGCAAGGGCTTTCCGTGTTCGAGACGCCAGCGGGGGTGTATACCGACCTCATCGTGCGGCTCGACGCGCCCGGGACCGGCAATCTCGATTTCGCGCTGGCGCTGAAATATCTGCAGGATCGCGAGCAGATGCGCGATGCCATCTATCAAGGCTTTGCGGTGATCGGCAACGATCATCCGATCACGCCGTCGAACCGCTTCTACAACGCCGACATCCCCCAGCGCGCCTTCGATCCGGACAAGGCAAAATTCCATTTTCAGAAATCCGGCGTCGGCACCAGCAAGGTTCCCATCGTGGTCTCACCGGCCGCGGCCGGATCGGCGGAGATGGCTGTCATGATGCAGGAGGCGGGCAGCAAGATCGGCCTTGATCTCGAGGTCCGCCGGGTGCCCGGCGATGGCTACTGGGCGAACTACTGGCTGAAGTCCGCCGTGGGCTTCGGCAACATCAATCCGCGCCCGAGCGTGGACATCCTGATGACGCTGTTCTTCAAGTCAGACGCGCCATGGAACGAATCCGCCTGGAAGGATCCGAAGTTCGACAGCCTGCTCGCGACCGCGCGCGGCGAGACGGATTTCGCCAAGCGCAAGCAGATGTATGGCGAAATGCAGTTGGCCATTCGCGATACCTCGGGCATCGGCATCGCGCTGTTCAACTCCTTCCTCGATGGCCACGTCTCGAAGCTGAAGGGCATGACGCCGATCCCGGTGGGCGGCATGATGGGCTTCAACTTCCCCGAGAATGTCTGGCTTGATGCCTGATCGCGGCGCCCGCGCTGAGCTGCGAGGACAGCAATGAACGCGGCGATGCTGCGTCTCATCGGTGTGCGTCTGCTGCTCGGCGCGCTTACCTTGCTGATCGTCTCGGCGCTGGTGTTCACCGCGACCGAACTGCTGCCGGGCGACGTGGCCGAGGCCCTGCTGGGCCAGAGCGCGACGCCCGATGCGGTGGCTGGGCTGCGCGCGGCATTGCATCTGGATCAGCCGTCGTGGAAACGGTTCCTGCTGTGGCTTGGCGGTTTGTTGAGCGGCGATCCTGGCCGCTCTCTGGTGAACCGGCTGCCGGTCGTGGCGCTGATTGGCAACCGGCTGCCGAATTCGCTGACGCTGGCGGGGATCACGGCCTGTGTCACCGTGCCGCTGGCGCTCACGCTGGGCATCACCACGGCGATGTGGCGCGGCTCGCGCTATGACCGGATCGTCGGCATGGGGATCATCGGCATCGTCTCGGTGCCGGAATTCCTGATCGCCAGCGTCGCTGTGTTGGTATTCGCTGTGAAGCTGCGCTGGCTGCCGGCACTCGCGTTCCGGTCCGGCCCGCAGGATTTCTGGGCGATGATGCGGCTGCTGGCCATGCCCGTGGGCACGCTGGCGCTGGTCGGCATCGGGCAGATGGCGCGGATGACGCGGGCGGCGCTGCTGACGGTGCTGGAGTCATCCTACATCGAAATGGCGCGGCTCAAGGGCGCCGGCGCAATCCGGATCGTGCTGGTTCATGCGCTGCCGAACGCCCTGGGGCCGATCGTGAATGCGGTTGCGCTGTCGACATCCTTCCTGCTGGGCGGCGTGATCATCGTCGAGACGATCTTCAACTATCCCGGCCTGGCGAAGCTGATGGTGGATGCGGTTTCGACGCGCGATCTGCCGCTGGTCCAGGCCTGTGCGATGCTGTTCTGCGCGGCTTATCTCTCGATGGTGTTGATTGCTGATATCGTCGCGATCGTTTCCAATCCGAGGCTGCGGCAACGATGAGGCGGCATCGCATCTCGACAGTGGGGGCGGTGGCGTTGGCCGTTGTCGTCGGCTGGGCCGTGGCGGCGATCTTCGCGCCCTGGGTGGCGCCCTATCCGCCGAGCCGCATTGCGTCGCGCGAGCCGTTGGCGATGATGAGTGCGGCGTTTCCGCTTGGCACCGACTATCTCGGGCGCGACATGCTCAGTCGCATTTTGTTTGGCGCGCGCTACACGATGGGCATCGCGCTGCTCTCGACGTCGCTGGCGTGCCTGATGGGCGTCGGCCTGGGATTGACGGCAGCGGCGCGGGGCGGATGGTTCGACATGGCGGTGAGCCGTGTGCTGGACGCGATGATTTCGGTGCCGAGCCTGCTGGCCGCGCTGGTGGTGGTGTCGTCGCTGGGGTCGTCAATTCCAGTGCTGGTGGTCTCGGCGGCGGTGATCTACACGCCTGGCGCCTATCGACTGGCCCGCGCGATGGCGGTCAATGTGAACGCGATGGATTTCGTCGCCGTGGCGCGGGCGCGGGGCGAGGGCACGCTGTATATCGTTGCCTATGAAATCCTGCCGAACATGATCCTTCCGGTGCTGACCGACTTCGGACTGCGCTTTGTGTTCGTGGTGCTGCTGCTGACCGGCATGAGCTTTCTCGGCCTTGGCATCCAGCCACCCAACGCGGATCTTGGCAGTCTGGTGCGGGAAAATATCGAAGGCCTTTCCTATGGCGCGCCGGCAGTACTGATGCCGGCGCTGGCGATCGCGACGCTCACCGTCGCGGTCAATGCGCTCATCGACAATCTGCCGAGCCGGCGCGTGGCGGAGACGGCACGGTGAGCGCGCATGTGAAAGTGTCCGGCCTGAAGGTCAGCGTTGCCGCGGCCGAGGGCGGGCGAGCGCTGATTGTCGATGATGTCGGCTTCGAGATTGCGCGCGGCGAGGTGTTGGCGCTGATCGGTGAATCCGGGTCGGGCAAGACCACGATCGCGCTGGCGATGATGGGGTATGCGCGGACGGGTTGTCGGATCGATGGCGGGCGGATCGAGGTTGGCGACGTCGACGTGCTTGGCCTCGATACGGCCGGGCTGGCCGGGCTGCGCGGGAAGACGGTTGCGTATATTCCGCAGAGTGCGGCTGCGGCTTTCAATCCGGCGCAGCGACTGATGACGCAGGTGACAGAGAGCGCGCGCATTCATGGCGTGCTCGATCGGGCGGCGGCGGAGCGCAAGGCGGTCGAGCTGTTTC
>Ga0164297_10000535_pt1 | contig 46824 bp, 46 predicted proteins | sample GEODES058metaG_FD_113539 | JGI IMG/M metagenome (GOLD analysis project Ga0164297, IMG submission 113539) | Dystrophic lake water microbial communities from Trout Bog Lake, Wisconsin, USA - GEODES058 metaG | ecosystem: Environmental > Aquatic > Freshwater > Lake | place: USA: Trout Bog Lake... | reverse complement strand
GGAGGAGCTTTCTTCTCCGGGTCGTCTAGCGACAAGGGATATAGGAGGCTCTCTCCCCTTCCCGTGACTCCAATTCATTAGAATCGGATTCAACAGAAACATACAAGGGATGGGGATGAGGACAATTCCGGGAATTCGCAAACGCTTACTAGCGACCAAATCCGAAACATCATCCCACTCGGGTGAGGACAAACTTGGAAATCAGCAGATGAATGCCAAGCAAGCCCTCCTTCTCTACTATATTTTTGGTTCCGTGCCAAAAAATAGAGGAGAAGGGACGGGGATGAGGACAATTCCAAAATTCGCAAACGCTTACTAGCGACCAAATCCGAAACGTCATCCCACTCGAGTGAGGACAAACTTGGAAATCAGCAGATGAATGCCAAGCAAGTCCCCCTTCTCTACTGGCCTTTCATGTTCAGCGGATCGGGATAGGTGTACAAAACCGTCAGATCCTTCTTCTTGAAAACAACAAGCAGGATATTCCCCTCTAAGATTTCGTACTGATAGCCGATAGTTGGTTCATCTGTCTTGAGATCCAGCATCGCACTGTTGTTCATATTGCTAACCTGAGCCGCAGGAAATTGCAGTGTATTGTCTACCTCTTCCTTCGATTCACCTTTGTGTAGCTTCTGGGCAGCCGTAAGAACTGCCGGATTCCACTTGGGAACCGGCCGCGCGCATCCCGCAATAGAGCCGAAAGCGAAAACGACTCCGAGAACAACAAAGAAGCCAAGACCACGCATCACGCTTAGGATACTATCCGGATCAGCTCTCGAACAGGAAGACACCTTTCTTGTTTGAAATCACCACCGCTGGCTTGTTATGCCTTTCAAGCTGCTGAACAACAAATTGGGTCCCCACTCCTGAATCTGCGTCGATGACATGTTTGACCCAATGCATCTCATCATGAGGATTCTGTTCATATCGCACTAGAACAACCGGCTCCATGGAACCTGGATCTTTGCCCGGACCATGGGCGAAATACCTTTTGCCAGTGATCAAGTTCCAACTTCCATTCCGTCTGAGTTTGGCCAGTTGTAAGGAATGGGTCTGCGAGATGCTGTCGTCTATTGCATGGTGGACGAAAACATCCTTTCGGATCTGTTCGTGGATCCAAACTCCCCGCTCATGGGCTGCGCTACTCAACACCATCGGCAGCTTGCCGCGGTGCCTGGATGGCAGCACATGGATATGGGCGCAAGGTTGCCCCAAGTCTGCAGGCACAAATCTCCAATCTGTCTTTGTGGTTCGGCTGGTGCGCACGTAATACCCTTCATTGGTAAGGATCTCATTCATGCCATCGCCGTTGATATCTCCGATCCCAAGTCCGTGACAATACCGTTGTGAACCTGGACCTTTCTTGGCACTCACGATATGACATTTCCATTCTGCAAACGGATTTGAATCAGGCTCAAACCATGCGAGGTATTCGTCATCAAAACCCATGATAAGGACGCGTCGCCCGTCACCGAATAGGTCGACATAGAGTGGGCTCTCATCGCAGGCACTTCGCCAGATTGGATGTTCTATCCAAGGTCGCTTGGGGTCTCGACTATTTTGCCGCCAATAGCATCGTTCTCCTGGCATACCGATGACGATCTGATCAGGCCAGCCGTCATGGTCCAGGTCGTCCATCCACATGTTGAAGCAGTTGCTGTATCCGGTAGCTGGGTTGACGAACTGAAACGGAGCGATCTCGTGCGGTGTCCAATGCGGTGCCTCGTACCAGATGTTCCCGGCCACGATGTCTAAGTGCCCATCTCGGTTCACATCCGCAACCGCGACCCCTTCGGCTACAAATCGGGCGTCGATGACCGTCTTTCGGAATCGGATCTCATCCTCTGGCCTTAGGAGTGTCCCTGCCCCAGGTAGACCCGCTATTGCCATCGAGGACGAAACCTGCAAAAACTCCCGGCGAGACAGTTGCCGCTCTGGAACCATGCACCTATTCTAGCGAACACATTGAAACTAACCCAAACTATTCTGAGTTAGCTCAAATATCGAAGAGCATGGACATTCAAGCTTCGACATTAGCAGAACTAATACGCCAATGAAACCAAGTTGATGCATCAATCGCCGGTATTTCGGCCACCCAAGCCCCTGATTCATCTCTGTCGAGGCGCGCATCCAGCTTCATAAGTTTCCAGCAGTTCCAAAACCCAACTTTTTTCTATTTATCCCGAAGAATCAGCTAGTTACAATGTGCTTATTGGTCAGATGAATGGGGTGCCCCCAAAAATGGCGTAGAGCCTTGAGATTTGAATTTTGGCGGCGCAGCCAGCCGTAGCCTTGGCGAAGGCTGGTGGGCGGTGAGGGACTCGAACCCCCGACAGCCTCGGTGTAAACGAGGTGCTCTACCAACTGAGCTAACCGCCCGCTTGATCGCTGAGAATCAAACAGGAAAGAATTGTACCTAAGCGACTTTGCCAAGTGCACCACAATTCCCTACCGAATCCCAGAAACCTCCTGTAACATAACCATTCATGCTCTGCCCCATATGCCACCGCAAGATCAGACCGCAGGAAGCCATCTTCAGCATGCTGCCCTGGTGGATGACATGCCGTGGCTGCAGCACCAGGCTCAAGCTGGTGAACTCTGGCGATTTCTGGGAACACTTCTCCTATTACTTATTCATCGCCCTGGCAACATATCTATTGTTTGCCCAGACCGTCGTCCCGTTCGTGGCGCAAACCCTCTTGGTGGTCGAAACGGTTATGTTCCTATGCCTTCTCTCCACGGTGCTTCTAAACTCGTACGGACTTCAAGTTGATCATCCAAAAGCCTGACCGATTGCCCCGTTACGAGTAAGGCCGACATTAGCGGTTCCTCAAGGTTGGACTTTACGCAGTTGCAAACCGGAATTCCCCCTCCACCGGTTCGACTTTGTACCTCAGTCTCACCGACTCCTCCCACGGCGGGTTAGGAGTCTGATTTAGTTGGCGGCTATAGAATCGTAGCTCTGGACATGGCCAGTTTTTGTCAGTCTCGAAACGCTAATCTTCATCGCCTTACTGGGAACTGTCCTAGTTCAATAATATGGGCTTGAACCGACCCGGTAAAAATATCAAAGAGATGGATCAACTCTGTTGGTAACGGCGTTAAAAATATTCTGATCCCGCCGAAATTGGTGTTACACTAGAGACAACTTCAGGATGAAGCGAAAACTGTACTGTTTGGTTCCATGGATGGCGATCACAGCGGCAGCTCACGGGCAAACCCGTCCCGCCGACGTTCTCTACTCCTATTTGGATGACACGCCCACTCATGGTATGCGTGTCGGAGACGATTGCTTCGTGCCCGTCGATGATGTGACCCAATGGGGCTGGCATGTGGATGTCCGATCAGACAACGCGCATATCACTGCTGAAGGTTCAGATTTCAATATTGGCGTCCGAACAGTGGGCGGCAAACCCTCAATCCCGGTTCGAGCAGCGCTCACCAAGATGGGGATCACCAGCGAATGGATCACCAACACCGATTCCCTTCAGGTCCTGGGTGAAGTTTCAAAAGTATCTGTAGATTCCGGGCGCATTTCGCTAATCGCCTCGATGCGATTTAAGCCCAAAGCCTTCGTGTTATCCAATCCCAACCGAATCGTTCTCGATTTCACCGGTATCAAACTCACTTCCAAGACCGTGCAGTCGTTGGAAGGCGGAGTTCGGGTGAGCCAATACAAGCCCAACGTTGTTCGACTCGTCATACAAACCCCTGGCACTGTTGATGTCTCCCAAATTTCGACTGAACCAACCCGATCAGTGGAAATGGAACTTGCCGGAACTGCACCGACGGAAGATAAACAAACCGAACCACCCGTTAAGGATGAAATCCCATCTAACAAGCAGAAATCTGGTGGAGAGACGACCAATCAAACCAAGTCAGAACCCACAAAGTCCGAATCAGTCAAAACCGAACCCATAAAGTCTGGTACATCCACATCGGATGCAGGAATCGTCGATGGATCAGCCCAGCTGAATAGCTTGGGAGGAACCCTGCCACTGGTCCTGACCAAGGAAGACGAACGATCGATTTTTCTCAACATGAAGTTTCCCCCGAGCGTGAAACCTTCAGCTCAATTCGAGAAACCCTCGCCAAACGTTTTGACCATCACTCTGAACGGTCTGTTCTTGGATCTGTCTCCTGATTTCAAATTGGAGAGCGAAAGCATTACGGGCGTATCCAGCCAAAAGACACCGAAGGGAACGGTGTTGACCCTAACGATGTCGCGCCCCTTGGGAGCTGAGGTTTATACAGAGGGCTCAAATGTTTCAATCCAGATATTCAAACCCAATATCGGAGACGGAAAACTTGTTGGGAAAGTTATTGTTGTCGACCCAGGCCATGGTGGCTGGGATGGCGGTGCGGGTGCGGTTGGCTATCACGAAAAGGATTTCAATCTTTCGATCGCCAAAATGCTTTCCGCTCGTTTGAGTGAGGCTGGTGCAACCGTCATCATGACTCGGAAGACGGACGTTTTTATCCCACTGACTACGAGGGCTGACATTGCCAACCAGAGTCACGCAGACTTCTTCATTTCCTGCCACATCAATGATACGGGCGGTACCGGTAGCGCTTCGGGCGGAATTACCTTCCACCACAAGGGCAATATCATCAGCAAAGTGCTAGCTGAGTGCATCCAACAACAGATCGCAGCCGTAAGTGGTATTCCCTCTATGGGAGCTTGGAGCGACGGCAAAATCTATTCGCAAGGTGGATTCTCTGTATTGCGGAACATCAAGATGGTTGGTGTACTCATAGAATACGGATTCTTGAATAATGAGCATGATCGCAAACGGCTGATCACTCCCGAATTCCAAGATGCAGTGACCCGAGCAGTCGTGAAAGGGCTCAAGGTGTATTTAGGCGATGCCAAAGCGAAGTAAGAAACAATCTGGAAGCAAAGGAATCCTGGTGCTGATGATCACCGCATTTCTTGGTGCGGGTGTGCTGGCCGCTTATGTTCGATTTACCCCCGGCGCTGCCCATGTTCAGCGGCCTGAATCAATTTCTCAGCCAGAAGTAACCATCGAGTCTCGTCCAGCGAATCCACACCGGACCAGTCAAACGACTACTGTTCCCGATAACCTCATGATCCCGGCGGTTCAGAACAATGAAGTTGTTCTGGCGCGACCTATTGGATCGATTCCTGACGGGGTCAAGCCGGAAGTCTATGTCGTCAATGAGACCCTGTCTTCCCTTTTGATCGACAAAGCAAAGGTTTTGGACATCTCGGTAACCAAGGGTTTGGCGCTCATCCACTGTACTCCTGAAATTCAGAAGGGGTATGGCACCTTTGAAGAAGGAAACCTGATTAAATCGATTCAGTTGGCACTTGGCCAATTTAAGCAAATTGATGCTTATCAGATTGTTGTTGAAGGGCACATAGTGGAAACGCTTGGCAACATTGACCTCACCACTCCAGTGAAGGTTATCCGCCCGGGCCAGTCTGAGCCCACGAACGACGAAGGGCAAATCCCACCAAGAGCAAACTGAATCCAGCCCAGCCAAACGCCCATACATAACTGGGCAAGCCGGTTACCTCTGCCAAAATCGTTGCGTCTGAATGCACTTCGGTCGCCACGCTAATCTGGAGCAAGGTAAAGACCGAGTGAACGGCGTTCAAGCACTGCTGAAGACCCAGAAATTGTGTAACAAACTGAAGCCAAGGGCCTTTGAGCGTCACGGCGCAGATTCCCAAAACAATCGCCCAACCGATCCCTGAAACAACTCCGATCGAATCTCCTCGCACCCAAATGACCAAGGAGATAACCATCAGCACAAAGAGCGTCCACAACATCGAGCGTGCTCCCCGTTCTGTCCGTGCTGCATAGATCATCGCTGCTCCGAAGATCGATGCGCCCACATAACCGGCAGATGCAACCAGCAAGACTAATCCTCCGGCGACTGGGGTCTCCCCGCTCCCATCTGCTCGGACGATAATCTGCTGAACGTGGGCTCCCGTGACCTGGGCAGTTATGGCATGGCTGAACTCATGCAAATGGGTGTTCAAATATTGAAGAGGTAAGAAAACTCGCTGGAGAACCGGAATCGCAAATCCCAAGAGGGTTAGCACTCCGGCTGAAATCAGCGTAATCTGGTGGGTTTTAAGTTTCTTTTGCGATGGCATCGGGTGCACCACCTTCTATTACGGGATTCCGTTTCCTTTGGATACCTTCCCAAACTTTTGCAACCGCAAAAGCGGAAATCAATCCAGTAGACCATCCCAACAGAACTTGGTAGGGATAGTGAGCCCCAACATAAATGCGAGAGATTCCTGTCAGCAGAGCGACGGCAACCCAAGGCGATCCCCACCATCGGAGGTTGTAGGCGAAGATGAATGCAACCGCTGCCATATTCGCGGAATGTGCGGATGCGGTTCCATGACTGTCACTCGTTCCAACTCTGTTGATCACATCAAGGAAGTCCTGATAGGGACGGTTCATCGGCAAGAAGTGCTTGAACTGATCCGTGAGGGTGTTGCCAAGCGCGACGGCAATTAAGGCTTGTATAACGGTCTGCCGAGTGCGTTCGTTGCGCCACAGCATTCCCAGGAGCAGCAGCCCAAGCGCAACTTTCACCCAAACTTGGTTGAGGGCAACACTGAAGAAAGTCAGAAAGGGTGAAAAGCTGTCCGACCATCCATTGATCGCGCGAAAGATTTCTAGATTGACCGCCCCCACCAAGTCAGTTTACTCTTATGCTTCCTTGGGTCAACGAGAGTCTAACTGGAGAGCACAAATTCAGGTTGACGCTGTTACGACTAACTACTCACAATTGATATATCTCGAGACTCTCACCTAAGAGACCAGCCACTGATCACCTAAACATGAACAATTCGAAAGCGCAAGACGCTCGTAGTCATGGAAAAGAAGAAACTCATTCCCATCCACTGGCCTGAGTCCGGTATCGAGCTTTGACCTGTCTGCCCCGAGGCCACGCGTGTGTGAGCGAATGCGAGTATTGGCCGAGGGACAGGTCAGCGAGATTGCGTAAGGACTCGAGTCAGTGGGTGGGAATGTGCCGCCCGCGAGGGCACCAACAATGAAAGGGACTGAACGGCCATAAGATGGCACCCACATAAATGCACAAATATTGCCAATGAAACTAAACCCACGAGTCAGGACGACGAGCGTAAGCGCACAGGATGTGCGGGACAAGAAACTAAATACAGGTTAGTTTCCAAACCAGTAACCCACCCTTGCCCCAACAAGCCTCAAGCATCGACCGGGAATCCAATATACAGGCTTACAACTTTCAGCCTGTAAATCGGCGCCAATCGCCAATGTAAAGCACTTCCTCTTCTAACCGAACCCCGAACTGCTCAAACACACGTTCTTTTACCAACAAAGCCAGACGATAAATCTCATTGGCGGAGGCATTCCCCACATTCAACATGAAGTTGGCATGACGAGCACCCATCATCGCGCCACCATATCGATACCCTTTCAACCCTGCTGCCTCAATGAGATAGCCCGCTGGCACAACTCCCGCCTGCTTGAGAGACAATGGCAAGGCAGGCAATGCCTCAGCCAATTCTCGATCATTTACATTCTTAAAGAAGCTGCCTGCACTCGGAGAGGGTGGTTGCTTCCCGATTCGCTGTCTTTGGTATTCCCGAGCCTCGTCGTAACTCTTTTTGACATCACCAAATGCGAGCTGCATCTTCACCTGAAGAACTACTACGGGAGGAAACTCTGGATGCCGCAAACGGCTGTCTCGATACGAAAACGCCATCCAATCTGGCTTCACCCATTGAACCTTCCCTTCTGTTGCAACCTCGAGATCAGTAAGAAACTCAGAAACACTACTTCGATAGGCACCAGCGTTACTGACCAAAGCACCACCCAGTGAACCAGGAATCCCGACTGCATATTCCAGCCCTTTCAAACCTGCCTGGACGGTCTTCAAAAATAGCTCTTGAAAGGTGCAGCCGGTGCCTGCTATGACCTCGCCAGATGGTGAAATCTGAATCTTGTTGGCCCGGTTGATAATAGTGAGACCGCGAACACCGTCATCGGAGGGCAATATGTTGGAACCATAACCGAGGATCGTCGTTTCCAGCTTATCGACTTGGGCCCCGGCAGCAGCATCTCTCAGATCGTCGACCGACCGAGCGATGACCATTTGATCGGCGTTCCCACCTGCTCTGAGCGTCGTAAATGGCTTTAACGACACATTACAGGCGATCTGATTCAAACCTTCTCGCCTCCGAGTGCAATCTTCTTAAAAGGGGTTTTCGGAACAGAAATGCTCGGCTCAATGAGATATTCCGGAACGAACTGCATCGCAGAAGCTGGACTAATCTTAGACAAAAGTGAGACAAATGCTGCAGCAGAGGGATAAATGGCTGGTTCGACACCCGGACCAAAACCAACATATGGCAATTCAGGTAACTCGACGGACCGAATTGCTAATTGCCCCGGTTTCCGAATGAAGAACTCTCCTCTTTTGCTCGGGAGAACAACCGTTTCGTCGGGATGGATCAAGTCAAAGCTACTGGCTCCAGCAACTTCGCAGCTATTCATATAGGCGAAGGTCTTAGCCAAGACAACACCAACACGCACCCCTGTAAAACTTCCCGGGCCAATGTCGGCCAAAAATAGTGTGGCGTTTTCAAGTTGGAGTCCAGGTTCTGCAACCATTCTTTCCAGGAGACCCATGCAGGCTGCACTCGCAGATGTGGGAGCATGCTGGCTACCACTCCAGAGGAGTTCTCCATTTTCCGAGATTGCAGCCACACTGGCATAGGGGCATGAAGTGCTAAACGCGACAATCACGGGGCAATCTCGATGCTGATCTGCTTAAGGAGTTCGTTCAACGTCTTACGATCGGCCTTGTAGGAGCTACTGTTGGTCTGCTTATAGGTTAAAACGATATAGAAATCACCGGATGCACAAGTTGCATATCCAGTGAACAGATCACCACTCGATGCTTTACCAATGCGCCAAACGCTCGATACACTGTTCCCTGCTTCATTAACATGAGCAGCGACATCTTCGCGCGACGTCACGCTGGAATAATCGTTGAGATCAACTGCTGCTCGCTTGACCAACGCCACTGATGGCTGATCGCTATCCAAAACCGAGAAACCCTGGATCTGGACAGGAATCGACATAGTGGATTCCTTGATGGTCAAATTCTCGTTGGGGCTATTCTCTACCGTCCAACCTTGAGGTAAGCGAAGGGTCAGTTTCTTGGTGCTCACTACAAAATCCGCCGTGATCGGCCCCTTCACTGGATTCTTCGGACCCGTAGCGGGAGCATCGATAATCTTGGGTGCCGCTGGTGCAGGAGGAGTCTTCTTTGTGATGGGATCGAGATCAACGCTGGGATCATCTTCCTTCGGAAGTGAACCGTCCGCATATTTCATCGTTTCCAGCATCTTGTTAAACTCGTATGTAATTCGGTCTATCTCATTCGTTGGTGCCGTAAGACGTAGCAAAAGCTTATAGCTGGTCCGGGTGTAAAACAGTCCAAGGATTCCGGTTAAGCCATTCCCGTAATCGGTGCGGCTGAAGAGCATGGGAACGCCGAGGATATCTTGGTCCCACTGCCTCACCAAAGTGGCTTTCTCTAATTCACTCTCTCTCTGTTGAATCGTCTGCCAGAGATCGATGCTGGCGTGATATTCGGTGCGTACGACCTCCAGTTCCCCATGATTTAAGGAATTTGGAATCGGAATCTCAAATAGGACACGAGTCGGGTCAACCTTCGGCTTTTTCTTGGAGTTGACCTTACGAGTGCCCAATGTGGGCTGAGTTGATTTCTGAATCGTCCAAGTCTTTGGATAGTTGAGTTGGATACCCAAATATGGTTCAGTGAAGGTCTTCGTAGAACTTTCCTGAGCCGGAGCAAAGAGAGTCAGAACCGCAGCCAGCAGAGCCGTTTTCATACGTTGAGAACCATTATGAAGCTATCCGACAGCGGGGCTTCTTCATAGATATACGTTTCAGCGGCTCAGAGCGATACCCAGAACTTGTTATTGGGCCATTTTCGGCACCATTTAGGCCCCGCTAGACATAATACGAACCATGCGCGGACAGTGGATGGAATCTGAGATTCGACAACAACCTGAGGTCCTGGCTAATGGAGCCAAGACCTATTCGAGCCAGCTGGCTTCGTTGGGAACGGCAGTTGACTACGAGATGGTTTTGATCGCGGCCAGAGGTTCTTCGGATAACGCAGCCCTCTATGCCCGCTATCTGATCGAGATTTACTTGGGAATTCCCGTTTCTCTCGCTGCCCCTTCTGTGCTCACTCGTTTCCACCGACAGGTTCGCTATACGAAATGTCTTGCCATAGGTATTTCACAGAGTGGGGCCGCACCCGATATTTCGGACGTGCTGGAGTCACTCAAAGCAGCTGGCCACACGACATTAGCGATAACCAATACTGATGACAGCCGCCTCGTCCACGCATCCGATCACAAACTTTTGCTCAATGCTGGTCTTGAAAAATCAGTGGCAGCAACCAAGACCTACAGCGCTTCTCTTTTGGCAGCCTACGAATTGGTCCGAACACTTGGAGGAGAGTTACCTAACCCTGCTGTCTTGCTTCCCGATACTGCTTGGGTGGATGCTGCAAAAGAATCAGCACTTGAAGCAAGCGGTTCATTTGTGAGGAATAGTCCCAGCTTCTCGCTGGGAAGAGGATTTGGATTCTCTACCGCTCAAGAGTCTGCTTTAAAAATGATGGAATGCGCTCTCATCCCATGTAAAGCCTATTCATCAGCCGACTTTGAGCATGGCCCCAAGGCCCTGGCTGGTCACGGTAGCACTGCGCTCAGCTACGATGGCCCGATGCCCGAACTGGCCGCTCAGGGTTGCGAAATCGTCCCCGCACCAATTCCACCGATTCCTGGGGGCGAGGTTGCGTCTCACCCGATCAAACCAATATGGGACGTTATCTTTGGCCAATGGCTTGCTTTGACCTGTGCGCGGGCACGTGGTCTGAACCCTGATGTGCCGCAGTACATTCGCAAAGTCACCGAAACACTTTAGGATTACGCGCATCAACCGATAGATTTCGAGTTCCTGAATCGAACGGATTTCCAATGAAACGAGGAATCTATCATGGTTTTCCATAAGGCGGCCACCTTGGCAAATTCCGACCGAATCAATCGGGTTACCGCCAAGGATCTCCACGAAGCCCATCTGGGTGACGTGCTGCGTTTTGTATCGTCCTTTATCAAGCCGTTGGCAGAAGCCGAAGATGTGACGATGGAGGTGTTTCACGCCGCCTTTGAGAACCTCGATAAGCTGAAACGATCGGATAGTCCGAGACTTTGGCTACTGGGCATCGCTCGTCGAAAAGTGTCTGACGCACTTCGGAGACGCTATCGTAGGCCCGAGGCTCCAATCCAATCTGCTCATCACCTGGAACACGAGCCCGATATTGATCGGGAGAAGTTGACCATGGTCAATCAAACATTGATGCTTCTTCCGGAGGATCAGAGAGAGGCACTTGTTCTGAAGTATGCCCTTGAGTTAACCACTCGAGAGGTGGCGACTATTTTACAAAGGAGTGAAGAGGCAACGAACAGTCTGCTTCAACGTGCCCGCTCTTCTTTCTATGATCATGGCTCAAGCCTGTTTTTGAATGATCCGGAGGTTGATCATGTCCAGTAATCGTGAATCCCAATTGAAGGGTTTGATGAAGTCTAACAGCAGTCAAGTACCCTCAGAAGACCTTCAGAGTCGAGTCTCTCGGCTAGCTACTCAGTCCACTACTACAACGAACAACAGGCGAATTTTCCTCTATCGTTCAAGGTTGCTGTTGGTTGCTGCTGCTGGTTCGGTCGCTTTCGCTGCCGTCGTGTTTGCACCGAGCATTGTCGCAGCCAACACCGTCGGAAAGGTTTCGGCCGCCATTAACGGAGCGAAGTCAATGCATTTTCAAATGCTCAACCTCACACAAACTCCTCCAACCGTGGAAAACGAAGTTTGGTACTCGAACGGACGGTGGAGGATGGAAAGTTTAGGGTTCCAAGAGATTTGGAAGGATGGTGTTGACCTGCGATACTCAACCAAAACTGGGCTATTGGAGAAGAGTTCAAAACCCGACGGTCCCTTCACCCACCCACTTAAGGGATTTACCATGTCCGAAATGATTCAAGGATTGGGTACGCCGTCCAGTAAGTCCAAGGTACAGACTGACGATTTACAAAATGGTAGTTATCGGCTACAAGTCGACAACACTCCCGTTGAAGAACGTTACATCTTTACAGTCGATCAGAAAACGGATCTGCCTCGTTCCATGGATGTATACAAACCTGAAAATGGAACTTGGGTTCGCAAAATGTCCGGCACTCTTGAGTTTGATCAAGAATTTCAATCTTCGCTCTTTGAATTCAAAGTTGCTCCTAGCACCAAGCAGATTGATGTTGACCAGTACAAGAATGATCTCAAGTCCCAATTCCTAAAGACTGTTCTCAGCTTGAAAGTTGCTCCCAAGCAGTCTATCGAAATCAAGAAAATCGATGTAAACACACGAGGGCACATCTTTATTGTTTACAAAGGTTCAGCCGGAGGCTTCTGGGACTGGTTCGACATGAAGGATGAGAACGGAAATCGGTATGTCAAAGCAGATACTGGAAACCAAGGCAACTTTCGAGATCGTCCCCTCGATCGAAGTGATGAGTCCGGCCTTCATGTTCAATGGTGGGTGCCAACCGTGGGATACGGGGAGTTTCATCCTCACCATGTGACGCTCAAGATGCTTCATCAGAGAACAACCAAGGGCAAAAAGCAGAATGAATTCCTACTTGGTGTTCAAGAAACTATCGGCACGGTAACAATCGCAACCAAGGAACCATCTTGCTTGGACGTGCCCACGTATCTCACAGTTTTGCCGAGTGAGCTACCAAGTGACTTAGACAGCCTGCTGAGAGGTGAGACCTACACCCTGTGCGTCTATTTCCGAAGCCGGTGGCTGGATTCGACCGGCAAGCCCTTGGATGAAGCAGGAATCAGTGAATATCCTAAGAGCACCGGAAATTGTCGGGACATGAAGGCGTTAGCGGAGGCCTATCGGCTGGCGAAAGTGGAACGGGACTTGGATATCAAATTTGGAAAGGAATATGGTCAGCCTTCCTATCAATCACTGGCAACTCACGACCTCTATATGATCACACGTCTCCTGGGAAGAAGGCAAGAGAGCGATCAGTACCGAGCAATCACCCTGCAAATGAACCCCGGAATGAAACAGGACATGGAACGGTGGGAGGAGTATGAAAACCGAATCGGCAATTTCCCGACCAAACCTGTCAATATCTCCGGCTATGAGCGCGGTCGGAACGATTCACCGGTCATACCAAATTGATTCTCGTATGGAATGGAAACCAACTGTGACATGTAGCGCGACAGCGTAGCTGTTGGTTTCGTTAGAAAAGGCTGTGGAATGTAGCCCGAGAGCGCAGCTGTTGGTTTTGTTAGGAGTAGGTACACCTAGAGTCAGCCAATAGCTTCGCTATTGGGCTACAAGATCAGGTTGAACTTTGAAATTGGGATCCCATTTCCAAACTGCGACATGTAGCCCGACAGCGTAGCTGTTGGTTTCGTTAGAGAAAGGCACAGCAAGAATTGGATTGCCAGTTGATCACGCAACCCCGCCGCATCACGGAATTAAACCGTGATGACGGCGGCGCGCAATAAAGCCGTTGGCATTTCCAATCGCCCGTCCATTGGATCCGGTCCAATAGATGCCATTCAGAACATTCGGATCAACGACTACTTGAGTTTGAGTAATCGGGTTTGTACCAAAACTCGCGGTGCGGTATACACCCGCCTTGGTCGTGTCACCACTGATACCTATGAATGCAGCCATCGTGCCATCTGGGCTAAGAGATACTCCCTGGCTCTTATCCACGTTCGCCAAGTTTGACACCTGAGTCAGCGGAGCACCAGCAGTTGGAGCCATCGTATAAATCTCGAATAGACTGTTGTCTTTGTCCGAGGCAAGCACCAGTTTGGTACCGTCTTTGCTCCACTGCGGCGTTTCGTAATTGTGTGAGACATCAGAGGTCAGTGCTGTAGGAGGAGCCGTGCCATCGGCAGGTGAAATATAGATTTGATTGGTCGTTCCGCCCGTCGGAATCTTGTCATAAACGACGGTATCGCCGGCGGCATTCAGTTCGGCTGAGAATGCGAAATCGATCGTTTTGACCGTTCCTCCACCAATCGGCACTCGGAACAACTGGGTGTCATTCAGTCCAACTGCCGCAACATAGTAGACGAACTTTCCATCATTCGAGACTTGTACGGAAGAGACATAGGAGTATTGGGGAGAAACAACCTGAACCGCACCGGTTCCCGATGCAATCCCTGCTGCATTCCGATAGATACCAAATATAGGGTTTGTGGTGCCCGATGGAGAGTAGCCAAAAACGACCTGCTTCTTCACCGCAGGATCAAATGCAAAACCTTCAAATGCGGCCCCCAATGATGCGACTTGAGTCTTACTGGTCCCATCTGGATTAACCTGCATCACGTTTAGGGTAACGCCACTATCTGGGGTCGTGGTGTATAGCAAGACGTTTGATGGAAGCACGCCGCTACCGGTGGAACCTCCGGAGCCATTACTGCCTCCTCCCCCGCCACCACACCCAAGAATGAGCAGAGCCAAAGAAGCCACACTCACCAACCCTACACTCAATCTGCCGTTTCTGCCCATGATTTCACTTACCTATTCAAAAGCCAAATATCCTACTTAACCTAGAAGTAGACGCACTGGGGAAAGCCCCTGTTCAAATTAAAGTGAGACGACGCCCTTTAACGAGCCAGCTCCCGGTACAAGTCGGGGTTTCGCGAGGCAAATACCTCAACTTCATATTTCCCTGGAATATTCACTGTCCGCTTGTTTCTTGCCTTCTCCAGATCCATCTCCGCAATAAGAGTTTCCTCATCGGAACCAGCTGCGGCTAAAACATTTCCACCCACTCCGATCAACTTACTTCGCCCAATAAAGGTGAACCCATTCTCCACCCCAACTCGGTTACAAGTCGCTACGAAGATCCGGTTCTCGGCTGCTCGTGCAATTGCAATATGATCTGCTGAAGTTTCTGCTCCTACCGGCCAATTGGTGGGAAGGATCAGAATATCAGCTCCGTTCAGAGCCAAAACTCGAGTTGCCTCCGGCGGCCTCAGGTCATAGCAAATCAGGATGCCAATATTCCCCACCCGGGTATTGAAAACTGGTAGCTCCTGCCCCGGACAAACAAACATATCGAGTCCAAGATATGGGAGGTGGGTTTTCTGATAGAAGCGGGGCTCTCGTCCAGGCTCTAACAAAACCGCCGTGTTATAAACGGTATCTCCACTCAGTTCCGCAAACCCAATAACCGCAATGATGTCGAGCCGATCTGCAGTTTCTTTGAGTTTGAGAACAGCCTCGGAATCTCGCGCAATAGCGATGGCCCTCGCTTCTTCCAAGCTCGAGACGCAGTAGCCCGTCAGGAAAGCCTCGGGAAAGACGACTACCTCGACTCCAAGAGCTTTCAACTCATCAAGCTTCTGGATAGCTCGTTCGGCATTGGCTATGCTGTCGCCAAACACAACGTCCATTTGAGCAGATGCAATCTTCATGGTAACTCCCTAGGAACCGTTCCCTTCTACTCGGAATGAATTACAGATCACATCGATCGCATCGGTTTTTTCTAGATCTGACAAAGCGTCTCGAAAGCTCTTTTCCTTACAAGGGTGGGTTAAGAACACCATCTCGCCTCTGCCTGCATCCAGCGTCTTCATCTCCATTGCCGCCAAAGAAACGCCGTGATTGCCAAATACTGTTGCCACAACGCCCAAAACCTTTGGTTTGTCGATAACTTGGATTCGCAAGTAGTACGAGCTGTTAAGGTCCGAAATCGGAGCTGTTTCGATGCCAACACCGTAAGGAATAGCACTACCTGCCCCTCCTGCCTGAATGTTTCGACCAACGTCAATCAAATCCCCAATTACCGCAGATGCAGTCGGCTCTGAACCGGCTCCACGACCGCTAAACATGACATCGCCGACAAAGTCACCATGCAGCCAAAGTGCGTTGTAAACTCCACTGACACTGGCCAAAGGGTGTGTTTTGGGAAGAAGTGTTGGATGAACACGAACCAAGACTTGATTCTCTCCTATCGGCTCAACAACTCCCAATAACTTAATGCAGTAACCAAGCAGGTCCGCATACTGCATATCTGTCTTCGTGATTGTTCGAATCCCTTCGCGATGAACTCCTTCCATCGGAACCTGCTTTCCAAAAGCAATGGAAGCAAGAATGGAAATCTTGTAGGCAGTATCGAACCCGTCTACGTCGTTCGTGGGATCAGCTTCTGCATATCCTTTGGCTTGCGCCTCGCTCAGCGCAGCACTGAATTCGGATCCTTCTGAACTCATCTTCGTTAAGATGTAGTTCGTTGTGCCATTAAGAATTCCCATCATTTTGAGAACATCGTTCCCAGCCAATTGATGCTTGAGCGGCTGAATCAGCGGAATGCCACCCCCAACGGCCGCTTCGTAATGAAGGTCTAGACCGTTCTCTTTGGCCAAATGCACCAAACGGGATCCTTCTTTGGCAATCAGTTCTTTGTTTGCCGTCACCACGTGCTTGCCATTCCGGAGAGCACGCTCAACCAACTCGCCAGCTGGATCAACACCGCCCATCAGTTCTAGGACGACATCAATATCTGCATCGTCTACGATGGATTCAAGATCCGTGGTAAAGGTCGAGGCGGGAAGAGTACGAGTCTTTCCTTGATCTCGAATACCGATGCGTACAATTTCAAAATCGAGACCAATCTTTCGAATGATCTCTTGTCGATTGTCTTGGAGCATTCGGTAAGCGCCCGAGCCTACGGTTCCAAAGCCTAAAATGCCGACACGAACGAGAGTGGTTGGACCAGAAGATGCCACCCAATGATTATGGCAAGTTCCCGGGCAAGTTAACCGACGTAGACCAGCACGTCACCTGGCTGAACCATCGAACCAGATTCTGCCACGATCTTAATAACCGTTCCGCTCACTGTACTCGTGATCTCATTGAACACCTTCATGGCTTCGATTAGCCCAACGACTTGACCTGCAGTAACGGTTTCACCTTCCTTAACGAAGGACGGTGAAGATGGACTGGGCGAGGAGTAGAAGATGCCATTCATCGGGCTTGTAATCGGAGTTCCAGCTGGTGCTTGTGGAACCGGATCAGCTTCCTCTTCTTCATAACTTGTTGAACTCATGGAGGCGTCTTCATGAATTACTGATTCAGCGGCCACAACACGCGTTACTGACTTTCTTCGAAAGCCAATAGTAAATCCATCGCTTTCCAGCTTCGCTTCACCCAAGCGGAATTCATCCATCAACTCCGCAAGCTCAACAATCTTCTCCTGATAGTCGGACACGGAAGAATTATGGCTCAAACAGCCCGAAAGGTATCCTGAAACGTGCCAACCGGTTATCTCGGACGAACGAATCGATCCTTTCCCTCTATATGGCTGAGCCTTTCGCAACCCAATTCCGCTGAAGATCTTCAGACTTTGGCGCACAAGGCGCTTGATTCTGGTCTACCTATTGATATTTCGAGCGGACCCGCTATTTGGGGCGGTCAAATGCGTGGAACTGATGCTCCGTTGATGGTTGCAAGCAATAGCGACTACGAAAGAGCTAACAACGAAAGTCATGCTTGCGATCTGGTTCAAGCTCACCTCATAGAAGTCTTGTCATCTCTGGGACGAGATTCTATCGACTTCTACTTTGTCCGTGTCAGAAGAATGGTAGAAGAGTTTCAGATCAGTGGTGTCTTACAAGCCCTTGAAATTGCCAAGAATGAAGGGCATGTTGGCTACATCGGCCTCATGTGCGACGGCCCATCTCTTGCAACTCTGGGGTTCTGGCAATTCCACGATGCGTTCGAGGTGATCTCCATGCCACGGAATCACTATTCTGACGAAGCCTACCGGACGCTTTCTCCATTAGCCAAGGAGCGAAGAGTTGGTGTTGTAACGACCAAACCATTGAATTGGGGATATGGACTTCCCTTCATCGCCATTCCTGACCTTTGGCGGTTAAGGAATTTGACCCAGTCATTTTATGGGATGAGTCTGGCACAGGCTGCATTAGCTGACCTTTCGCAGGATCATCCAGTAGTTGTAAGTGTGAATTCCAGCAAGCAGATCGATCAAGCGATTCAGGCCCAGTCTGTAACCCTTCCTGATGGTCTGGACGCAATGCTGGAGCCATTTCGATCAGCTTTTGATGATGAAGAGCTTTGGAAGTCTTGGCTCACGTCCGACGACGTCCTACTCAGAAACGCAGCCCAAAGGCGGTTTGCATGAACGCCCAGGAACTTCACGTCTTCCAACTCTCTGTCGTGATTCTCTGCTCGATCATGGCTCTGTTCAATCTGACTCGTTTGAAGAGCAGAGGCGTCTCCTCAGCATTTTTGTCTGCCGCATTTTTGGTTTTTGGCTATTTGGTCTACCAATATTACGCTGGGGTTGGTCTTGACAATCTCAAGATTCCGATGGGGCTATTATTGGCCCTACTCGGTGCCGATTTCTTCCTCAGAACCAGTCGCGGCCCAACCAACAAAAAATAACAGCAATGAAAGTCTATTCAAATTTCCGATGGGGTTTTACTGGTGAACTTCAAACCATGGAGGTTCAGAATGGCCGAGTTGTTCGACGAACGAACAACGTTCTAGGCGATCTACTTCCCTCATCAGCCATCGATTTGGGTGGTCAGTACATCCTTCCCAGCTTTGTTGATGCTCACTGCCACATCCTGCCTACCGGATTGAACTTGACGAAGCTGAGTCTGGACGGGCTCAGGACAAAGGAAGAGGTCCTCCAAAAGGTTCTCGAGCGTCATCAAGCTCACCCAGACGGTTGGTTGATGGCGGTTCATTACAATCAGACCCTCTTTCCCGATGGCGAACATATCACCCGTTGGGAGCTTGATCAGATTAGCGTCGAGCGCCCGATTCATTTGGAGCACGTCAACGCCCATGCTTGCGTGGTCAATAGTGCCGCCCTCCGAGAGGCAAATGTCGGTGATGATGAACCCGATCCAACCGGAGGAACTTATCGACGGGGTGCGGACGGCCGAATTGATGGTGTTCTACTAGAGAAGGCGTACGAGCATGTGACCCATTTCTCTCCTATGCCCAGCGTGGAAGGGCTGGCACGGGCAATTGTCTTGGCAGGTCAGAAGATGCACGAGTTTGGAATCTCCTGTGCTTCAGATATGTCCACCGGCTACTACAATTTGGAACAGGAACTGCAAGCCTACAAGTTGGCAGCTGATCTCGGATGTCCGATCCATATGCGCCTTTACTTGCAATGGAGTCAAGTCTTGGGGCCACGAGCGATAGCTTCCGAGCGCCTCAAGGAGTTACTGGACGACTTGGCGGCCACTGGAAAGGTTCGGATTGACGGTGTAAAGATCTTCGCGGATGGGGGCATCTCGTCTGCCACTGCGGCAATCTATGGAAAATTCAAGACCATCAATCCACCTCGAAAGCAGAAAGGCAGTCCCGCTCAAGAGACCGATGGACAACTGATTTACTCTCCAGAAAGGCTCAATAGCATGGTTTTAACCGCCCATGATGCCGGATACAAAGTCGCCATTCACTCGATCGGGGACTATTCGACCGACTTGGTCTTCGATGCGCTTGAGCAGACTGCAGAAGGATCAAGGCACCGAATCGAGCACGCTATGATCATGAGCGACGGTCAGATTGAACGCATGCAGAGGATCGGCTGTTACTGTACTTATCAACCCGAGTTTCTAATGAAGCTTGGCCCGGCATACCGAATGCAGCTTGGAGACGAGAGGGCTTCGCGACTCATTCGAAGTCGGAGCACCTTAGATGCTGGAATCCGGGTGAGTTTCAACTCAGATCGCCCTATTGTGGCGGGCAATCCATGGGATGGAATCCTAACTGCCAGTGATCGCCCTGCCGGATACGATCCGTTGGAAAATTGCACCCGTTCTGAAGCGATTCAAGCCTACACTGCAGGTGGATCCGACGTGAATGGCGATAAGGCAGAAATGGGGACGCTCCAGCCGGGCTCATTTGCTCATTTCCAGACTTATGAACTTGATCCTTTGACTAATCCAAAGCCTCAACTGAAAAATCACATTACGGAATGAATCTTTGGAACAGGATTTACAAAGTTGTCGTCAAAGACTTGACTCCTAATCCTCATATCCCCACTTGGGGAGTTCCGCCTAACCCTGCGGAGCGAAACAGAATCACCCCCGTCCCCCGGCGGGGGCTGTTTTTTAAGACTTCTTCTTAATTGCGGCCAATTGCTTCATGGCCTCACCAAGGTCGATGCGGGAATCGGAAATGGAATCCTCGTCCCCTTTATCCCAAAAAGTCTTCAGGCCAAGAAGGCTTTGAGCAAGCAGTTTATGAGCCAATATCCTTCGTTCATGGATGGAACTAAGTTGGGTTGGAGGAACTTGGATGCTCAGCAAAGTTGTGCGCACTTGTAGGGCCTGAGTAATCGCATCGATTTCAGCCTTGATTGTCTTATCGTGTGGCTTGACGACGGCCTTTTGAGTCAGCGTTCGAATTTCAACTGCATCCCGTCCCGCGACACGATCGTAAATATCCGTAAGCTGGTTGTAGCGCTCAGTAAGGACGCTTTGTTCAGGCTTGGGATCTAATTTGGACACCTGTTCCAAGTCCTCACCCATTCCAGCCGCATTGCCCAGCAGACTTCGGCAAATTGCACGCATGAAGCGGATGCGCGCGGTGTCTTGAACCTTTATCGCAGCATCAAAATGCTCGATCGCTTTCTCTGGGTCCAACTGTTCCAAGCTCAATTGCCCCAATAATTCTCGCGTCTTGCTACCGTTGGGATCGCGGGCAACTGATTCGTTCAAATCTTTTTGAGCTTCTTCGGGATGGCCTGCCTGTATCCAAGCGCGGGCTGCCATCGAACGAAATTCTGGATGGTCTGGCATTACAAGGGCCGACCGGCGAGCTTCTTGGGCTCCAATCATCGGATCAGTCTTGACCAACAGCTCAATAAGTTTCAGACGTCGATCTGCCGCTAGTGGCTGGGCATCTACCGCATCGCGCAGTACAAGAATCGCTGAAGACGACTTCCCCGACTTGAGAAGGCTCTCCACCTGTTTGTCAATATTTATCGAATTGTCTTCCGCCTTTATCTCGACAACAGGCACTTCGGTTTTAGGGGCTTGGCCCTTAGCTGGCTCCGGTGTAATGGCCTTCTGACGTTCAGGCAAAGCTTTCAAAGGGCCATACGTCATATGCAAGAGTAGAGTCCGAGCGATAGAGCGACTTGTATTGTCGATACTCGTTTGGCTACCCATTGACACGGCCATATCTTGTTCGTCCTTCCAGATTTGACGTTTATCTTTTAAGAGCTTGAGCTTTGCCTTGATTCCCTTCGCGGTAAATGTTGATTCCAAGACGATCACGTAATCGCTCTTGAATTGTCGAGCAACTTCAAAAAGAACCGGCATGGTGGGCTTGTCCACTGCGCCCTTCACTCGTCCGGTTTGCACCGCATCACGGAATGCTGGGTCGGTTACCGAGTAAACGATTGGAATTAACTTCCCTTCATTGTCGAACTCTTGCGCAAGATAATCAGCCAAACCGACATTGGGATCCGTACCATCTTTCATCGGCGCGAGGCTTTGAATGATCAGCACCGAATTGTCAGCAAAACTCGAAGCCGAAAAAGCCAGTAGAGTTCCTAAGATTGCCAGCCGTGGGATTCGGAACAAGGATTAGTTTCCTTGCAGGACTTTGAGAGCCTGCTGACAAATATCCAGTCGTTTTTGAATCGATTCACGATTACCTGAGCCGTTGGCCAAAGCCGCTTGGCAGGCAGCGATTCCTCGTTTGTAGGCATCCGCTGCTTCATTTTTCTTGCCAAGGTTATCGTAACACTGGCCCAAACGTTGATAGAGGCTCATCTGATCTCCACCAGCTCTGATTGCTTGTTCAAAAGTCGCGGCGGCAGGACCGTATTGTCCCAACTGGAACCTTTGCATGCCGACTCGTGCTAAAGCCGAAGCTCCTCCGGTTGTAACGCTTTCACTTCCCCCAAGATTCGATCGTTTCCCAGCATCGCTGACCTTAATTTCAATTTGGCCAGGATCATCCTTTTTCTCTTCGGTAGCGTTTACACTCGGAGGAGTCGGGTCAATACCTGCCTCACTTCCACCCGATCCATTACCGCCGCTTTGAGTGGGTCGAGCAACATTCCCTCCGCTACTCTTCGAACCCCGTGTGCCTGAATCAGGAGGTTCAGGAGTCACAGTTCCTGATCCTCGTCCAGTTTGCGGCAAACCGTTTCCGGTGAAAACGTCCGGCGAGATAATTCCAACAGGATTTTCGCCTTCATTCGTCGTTAAGCCACCTACGGCGCCGTCTTGTAAGTTCTTAGCATTAGACGGAGGATTATTTGTCTGGGTAGGTTGCTGCTGGTTCTGAACACTTTGCTGAACAGGTTGATTCGGAATTACCGTTTCAATCTTCGGCTGGGGAGTGTTGGAGACGACCGGTTCCTTCTTACTCGTAAGGCGCGCGATGAGGATACCAATGCAAACAACCAGCACAACGGCTGACAGTGCCCCTATCATTGCCCCTTTCCTATCTGGTTCTGGGGTAGCAAGCTGGGCTGAAATGGCAAGTTTATTTCTGAGCTGATTGCGCTTGATCTTGTCTAGTTCTGAATCAGGATTGAGTTCCACGATTCGCTCCGCGCATTCCAAAGCTTCAGCCAAGTCACCTTTGCGTTCGTGGCACATTGACTTGAGAGCCAAGGCGTTGGTATGAGTCGGGAATGATTCAAGTGCCGTAACCGCGACCTCCAATGCCTCATCAGTACGGCCCTCGTTGAAGGATGTATTTCCTTCTTTGATGAGGGCGTCAAGCTTTTCTTTACTCTCCAACACCTCATCTTCGGGCAAAGCCGTTCCGCAACGCTTACAAAAAGCGCTGTCCAATGTATTCGGGGTCGAGCAATGCTTACAAGTAACCATAGTGACTCCAGTAGCCAGAGTAGATCGGCATATTTACTTTCAATTCTACCAAAGGACGCCTTGACCATCCAAACACAACATGGCCTGTAAGCCTAAGACGCATCAGGAATGCCAAATAGCATGAGAGAGTTCGAAAAAATCTCTCATCAGAATTCTGTTTGCCGTTCCATTCGCCCGTTGGCCGAACACGGGTACCCTCAAAATATGAGTGAAACCCTTCTACGAACAGCTCTATACGACACGCATGTTGCCTTGGGTGGACGCATGGTTCCCTTTGCCGGCTATGAAATGCCTGTGCAGTACGCAAGCATCATCGCTGAATCAAAAGCTGTACGAGATGGGGTCGGAATGTTCGACGTCAGCCACATGGCAAGGCTGAAATTCACGGGAATTGATACTTTCCAGTTCCTTGAGACGGTAACGGCCAACGATGTTTCTAAACTCACGGATGGAACCGGGCAGTATTCGCTTTTACCCAACGACCACGGTGGATGTGTGGATGACATCATCGTCTATCGCATCAACGAGAACGAATATCGCATGGTAGTTAATGCTTCCAACCATGAGAAAGACGTTGCCTGGCTCAAGGCCCATATGACGGGCGATGTCACCCTTGAGGACTACACCGATTCAACGGCCATGATCGCAGTACAAGGCCCGAAGGCCGTCGCCACCCTTGCTGGTTTGAGCGATAATCCATCCGGACTCGAGACAGCCGCTCCGTTTGGAATCGTCGAGTGCCTCATTGCAGGAATTAGTTGTTTTGCTGCCCGATCAGGCTATACGGGCGAAGATGGCTATGAACTAATCTGCGACTCACTGGATGCTGCAACCCTTTGGGATTCTCTTACGAAGGCCGGAGTTGCAAGCTGCGGATTGGGCTCACGTGACACATTGAGAGTTGAAGCCGGTCTGCCGCTCTACGGTCATGAATTGGAAGAAGACCTGAATCCAATTGCCGCAGGCCTTGGCTGGGTTGTGAGTAAATCAAAGACATTTATCGGCGCCGGTCCCATCAATGATGCAAGAGCGAACGGAACACCAACCAAGTTACAAGGGATTCAACTCGATTCCAAGAGGCTGATTACTCCAGGTATGAAGGTTTTTGTCGACGGTAAGGAAGTCGGAGCCGTATCAAGTGGAGTTGTCTCACCTTTGTTGGATCGCGGTGTTGCCTTTGCCTTTATTGATAGCTCAATCCCGGTGGGCACCGCCTGCACGATTGAAGTTCGAGGAAAGCAAGAAGTTGGTACTGTCGTGAACAAGAGGTTCTTCAAGCGAGCCAAGGTCTGAAGATTCTAGAATCACCATCAAATGAGAGGATTAGTGAACGATGATGAATAGGCACGTCATATGCGCCCTGGACACTCCAAATCTGCATGAGGCGCTCACAACCGTGTCTCGCCTGAAGTCACATGTGAGTGCCTTCAAGATCGGACACGCCCTAACTTTGCCTTATGGCTTGGAAGTCATCGATCGGCTAACAGATGCCGGAGCCGAGAGAGTTTTCCTCGACCTAAAGTTCCACGATATCCCCAATTCCGTTGCTCTCGCGGTAGCTGAGGCGTCCAAAAGGAATGTTTGGATGATGACTCTCCATATTTCCGGGGGACCAGCGATGATCACCGCAGCTGTCGAAGAAGCCAAATCTGCGGGAGATGCCCATCGTCCGCTCCTCATCGGTGTTTCGGTTCTGACATCACTCGATCAGAGAGTTCTTTCGGATTATTTGGGAACAACCAGATCGCTTGAAGAGCAGATGGTTCATCTTTCAGCTCAGGCCATGGAGTTTGATCTCGACGGAGTTGTTTGCTCAGCCCAGGAAGTCAAAGCGATCCGAGCTGCTGTAGGAAACCGAGGTGTCATTGTAACCCCCGGCATTCGCTTGCCTCACATGGACTCGCATGACCAAGTCCGTGTTGGCAACGCCACCGAGGCCATCGAACATGGAGCCGATTACGTTGTTATTGGTCGTGCTTTGGCATCCAGTCATGATCCAGAGCAGGTTTTGAGACAATTCGGTTTGTCGATAGACGCGTAAATGGCGCAGATGAGTCGCTCCCGAGTCCGATCTGCAACCCGTAAGCCTTACTTATTCGAGCCTAATGGTGGTCCGTTACTAGATTGGTACGATAAGAACAAGCGAGACCTACCTTGGCGTCGCACTTCTGACCCTTATGCCATTTGGGTCAGCGAAGTAATGCTTCAGCAAACCCGAGTGGGCACTGTCATTTCCTATTGGGAGAGATGGATGTCTCACTTCCCTACAATTCAGTCGCTCGCTGAGGCATCCGAGCAAGATGTTTTGAGTCTCTGGCAAGGATTGGGCTACTACCGACGATGCCGGCTCTTACTCGAAGGTGCCCGATGGGTCCATGAACACGGTATTCCTGGCCACGCAGAAGCTTGGCGAAAAGTACCAGGAATAGGTGCTTACACTGCAGGGGCAATCGCCTCAATCGCCCAACAAGAGCCGACTCCACTGGTCGACGGGAATGTCGAACGCGTTTATTCAAGAATCACAGCCGATCCATCGTTGGGGACAATTCTGAAGAAATCAGCTTGGCAATGGGCAGAGACCAATTTGTTTGATCAAAGACCTGGAGATTGGAACCAAGCGCTCATGGAATTGGGAGCTACTATCTGTACTCCGAAAAACCCAAGGTGTGAGGACTGTCCGGTTCAAGAACGATGTGTTGCTCGCCAGACATGGCGTACCGGCGAATTCCCCTCAAAGGCAAGACGCCCTCAAGTAACCCCCTTGACCCATGTCGTCTGGATTCCAGAGCATCGGGGATTATTCGGGGTGCGTCAGATACCCAAAGGTCAATGGTGGGAGGGTATGTGGGAATTTCCTCGGATTGATCTAACCGCAAACCAATCTACTGAAGAGTTGGAAACCATGCTCGGTGGAAATTGGACTCAGTCGGTTGGAACCCTTAAACATGCAGTCACCACACACAGAATTACGATCCAAGCATTCTATATAACACCAGATCAAACCGTTCCCGAGCTTAATTGGCTGACCCTCGAAGAATTGAAGACCCTTCCCATGCCAGCACCACAGCGTAAATTGCTGGATATGGTTATTAAAAAAGCAGAAAATGGCGAGATCAATCGATCTCTAGAGACTTAAATCGCTTCTCCGTGGAGTCAAATCCTTCGGAAAGGATTGCGTAGGCTTTCTGCACACGAACGTGAATTTCGTTGGCTTGAGCAGCTTCTTCAGAACCAGAAGGAAACTTACTGGGATCACTTCTGGTGTGCAAACGCTCAAATGCAGCCCGAATCTCAACAAAATCAGCACCGGGAGTTACTCCCAAAACTTTTTGAGCCCATTCCTTGGGGTCAACCTCGACATAAGATTCTCTAACCGTAACCTTCTCAGTGGACTTGATCGAGGTTAACTCCAGCGATTCTCTCAATTCTCGAACCTCTGGTGACTCACCAACCAGATTGATCCGCTCCCATTCCTGATTGACGAATCCTCGGAGAAGATCGTAGGCGCGCCGTCCAGTGCTCATGCTCATAGTTTATCGAATATCGTTACGGGTCAAATGCGAATTCTGAGTTCCGCACTAATATCAAATAGGCTGGAATTCCTATAGCGCACCATCGGTTCAAAGCTAATGTTTTTGGAGAGGGCGTAGGATCCGGCCAAGCGTAGGAAACTGGATTGGTCTTGTTGGAGTCTACTGAAAGTTAGACTGGTAGATTCTCCCCGTTTGGGATCATAAGAAACACCCATTTCAAAGATATCAGTATCTCTATCTAGCGCAGTTTCCCCTCTTCGAAGAAATACACCTTCGGCACGAACACTCCAACGTGAGTTCAATCGATGAGAGCCATCCAGTCCGACGGCTTCCTTCCAACCATGTCCCGGTCCAGGAGCATCTTCAGGTCGCCTTACTGACGTTAACGCAGTACCGGACGTGCCGAAATTCTCGCCAAGCGCCAAACTCAAGCCAAAGGCAGAGCCCATTCGACCCACAACTCCGTTATCCAAACCTTTACCGGAATCGCAAATGGCAACTGAGATTGGCAAACCTTCAAGAATCAAGTTCGTGTCACCACGCGCGGCCAACGCACTGTCCCTAAGAATCTTTCCGGAGCCAAAAGGTAGATACTGTTTGCCTACCTTCCAAATTTTCTCGTCTTCGATGAAATACTCATCAAACAGATCTGTAGCCAGTTCCCCAGGCAGGTGCTGCAATTTTTGAGTGACAAAGACGCGAAATCCTTGTTCCGTGTAGAAACTCAAACCCAACGTGCTAGGACGCCCTAAGACATCATAGAACTTCGCAAGAGGGATCCCATCGGGCGTTACACGATAGCTAAACGTTGCATCAAGGTGGAACTTGATATCGGGAATTTGAGCATAAGCAGATATACAAACCATGCTCAAACTACCGATCAGTACCACTTTCATCGCTAGGCCTTGATCTTGGATACAACCTCGCTTATCGCAACTTCAAATTGCTCACTTGCTCCAAGTCTCTTAATTTGGACGCTTTGGCGTTCCAATTCGTCGTCACCAAGAATAAGTGCAACCGGAGCGCCACTCTTATCAGCCATACGAAACTGGGATTTTAGGCTCTTCCCTTCGAAGTCCATGACCGTGACCAGCCCATGCTCCCTAAGGGTACGACTAAGGGCGAGGCAACTGTTTCTTGCTTGAGCACTCGCTTGGATGACAAATACATCCGGATTCGGTTGGCCGCCAAATAGTCCCTCATCGTCCATGACGATAATTGCTCTTTCGATTCCCATCGCTACTCCTACACTTGGAGTGGATGGACCGCCTAGATCTTTGATCAGATTATCGTATCGACCGCCGCCACATAAGGCACTTTGCGCGCCCAACCTTGTGGATTCCACTTCAAAAACTGTTTCCGTGTAGTAATCCAAGCCTCGAACAACATCGGGTGCCAGTTGGTAGGGGACTCCTGCGTCCGTCAAAAGTTGCTGAAGCTCATCAAAGCGAGCTCTAGAGTCATCTTCCAGGAAGTTGGTAATCGGTGGGATCGATTTAATTGCCTCCTTTGCGTCTGGGTCCTTACTGTCTAGTAGTCGCAAGGGATTCTTATGGACTTTATCTTGAAGTTCAGTAGTCTGAGTTGATAGATAACTTGCGGTGTTGATTAATATTGCATCCCGAAACTTGGCTCGACACTCATCCCGGCCCAGCGAATTTAAGAGAGCGACCGTTCCAGTTACTCCAAGTTCCTTATAGAAGCGCATCGTAATCTCTATTACTTCAGCATCTGCCAACGGGGACGAAGAACCAACCAGTTCAAAGCCAACCTGGTGCGCCTCTCTCAGTCTTCCCTTTTGGGGGCGCTCATATCTAAAGATCGGCGTGACATAGGACAATCGTGCGACTGATCCTTGAGGGCAGAGATTGTGCTCCAATAGGGCGCGCATGGCTGGTGCAGTTCCTTCTGGCTTCAGGGTGATGCTTCGATCCCCTTTATCCATGAAGGTATACATCTGTTTAGTGACAATGTCACTGGTCTCTCCAGCAGTCCGGGTGAATAGATCCGTATCTTCAAAAGTGGGAGTTCGAAGCTCATGGTAACCATAGAGTCGGGTTACCTCGCGGAATACGGACTCAATTCTTTGCCACTTATAGGAATCATTCGGAGTGGCGTCAGCAGTACCTCTGGGAGCTTGAAAACGCATAGGCATAATTGTGGCATGGGCTTGGTTCCTGCCTCGCGCTTTACGCCCTTTTTCCCACGTGCGTACATGGCGTTCTGGCTTTCCAGCTCTACCGCGCATTCGTCTAGTACCGCCTACCTGACAAATGTGATAAAACACGTTATCGACGGTTTTCGACGTCGGAAAGGAATTCTATGAAATCAATGATTCTCGTCGGGGCGTTGGTTGCGGTTGCTTCCGCTGGTGCGCAAACCGTTCGACTTACACCTGTACCCAGTAACTTCATGCCAAAGATGGGCGGATATATGCCGCAGCGGCTCGCCCTCACAGATACCAAACCTGCCGGAGTGACCAAGTTGCCCGATGGGCTAACCAATGCCAAATTTGGCTTAATGCACATGGGTGGAAAAGACTACACCGTCTGCATTGGTGACATCCCAGGTAACCCATCCCAGCTTTTCATCGATACCAATGGAAATGGCGATCTCACCGATGATCCTGCACCCAAATGGACCAAGAGACAGTACAGCAAAGAGCCAGAGTTGTTCCAACACATCGGCACTGCACAAGTCGGATTCCACTTGGTTGGGAGCACTGATCCGGTCACAATCGGCGTATATGCATTTGATCCGAAGGATGAAAAGCGAGCTCAGCTAAAAGACACTTTGCTCTACTACACCGACTTCGGATACTCAGGCGAAGTCAAGCTTGGCAAGAAGACGTATCCCATTTTGTTGGCCGATGAAACAGGAAAAGGAGATTTCAGTGCCTCCACGGGTGTGACCTTAATGATTGACACAACCGGTGACGGTCGATTCCGTGCCATCGGGAAGGATTACAACCCTACCCAGCCATTCAATATCGCTGGCACAACTTACGAACTTGATAAGATCGCTCCCGACGGTGGAGTCTTGAATTTCAAAGTTTCCTCAAAGAAGGTTGCCGAAGTCGTTCCGCCACCCCCACCCCCAACATTCCAAGTTGGAAAAGTCTTCCCTGGCTTTACGGCCAAGACCATGGACAGCCAGTCAGTCCAGTTCCCCTCGCAATACAAGGGACACATTGTCATGTTGGACTTCTGGGCGACATGGTGTGGACCATGTATCCAAGAACTTCCAAACGTTATCGCTGCTTATAACAAGCTCCATGAAAAGGGATTTGACATCTTGGGAGTTACTCTTGACCAAAAGGATTCCGCGCAGAAAGTTTTGGATTTCACCAAGTCAAAGAATATGACTTGGCCCCAGATCTACGACGGCGGCTTTTGGCAAGCTGCCATTGCCGTCAAGTACGGAGTGAATTCGATCCCACGTGCCTATTTGGTCGACGGTGATACTGGAATTCTGCTTGCTTCGGGCGATACGCTACGTGGTGAAGGGCTGACTAGCCTGATCGAAGGCTTCTTAAAGAAAAAGAACCCGCAGTAATTGATCGTGAGTTACTGGGAAGTAGGAGAGTTGTTACGTGATGAAACGCTCTCCTCTTCCCAATAACCTATAAGAGCGCGCCCTTTTCGCTGCGCACCAGCCACTTATGCAAAAGGTTACTGATCACCTTTTCACTAACGGGCTTACTGACAAAGTCATTCATTCCTGCTGATTTGCAGACTGCCTCGTCTTCATGCAAGACGCTCGCACTCATCGCAATAATGGGCACGTTGGCTAAGTAGCTTGAAAGTCTACGAATCGATTTGGCAGAGCGGACTCCGTCCATGTCGGGCATCCGGACATCCATGAAAATCAAGTCAAATCGTTTTCGCTGAACAAGTGTGATCGCATCAAGTCCTTCCAGCACCCTACTCACTCGGCAACCATGCTTTTCTAGCATCGTTCCCAGAATCATCGCGTTCACTTCATTGTCTTCAACAAGCAGAACTTCGGGCTTGAGAATAACTTCAGATTCTGAGCCATTAAGATTTGCCGCGATTCGAATCCCATCTCGATCCAATTCAACATCGAACCAGAAGGTGCTGCCGACTCCTACTTCACTTTCGACCTGAAGGGCACTACCCATTTGCATCGTAATCTGTCGGCTCACGGCGAGTCCAAGTCCCGTACCACCATACATCCGATCTGGACCCTGCTCAACCTGAGTGAAGTCCTCAAATATCCGATTGAGCATATCCTTGGGAATTCCAATGCCCGTATCCCTAACAAGGAATCGAACGGTAACCGTTTCCTGCGACTCAGCAACCAAAGAAACTTCTATATCGACAGATCCATTTGGCGTAAATTTCAATGCGTTACCAACCAAGTTGGTCAACACTTGTTGTAATCGAAGTTCATCCCCCAAAAGCGGCTGCCGCAACTTCGAATCGACTCTAACCTTCATGTCCACACCTTTTGATATGACCATGGGCCGCATCATAGCCTCGATTTGCGCAGCTAAACCAACGACATCCACTCGCCGGTGGGATAGAACTGCTTCTCCAGACTCATACTGGGTGTAGTTCAGAATATTCGTTAGAACACCTAATAGTTCATTAGCGCTTCTTTCGATGATTTCAATGTACTCATGCTGTCGATCAGACAGTTGCGTATCGAGTAGAAGCGATGAGAGCCCTACAATTCCATTAATCGGAGTTCTAAATTCGTGACTAATATTGGAAAGGAACGTCTGCTTTGCCTTTTCACCCGCAGATGAAGCATGTTCGCCCTGGATCAGCAAATCTGCATGCTCTCGAAGCTGAATACGGCTTAGTCTCAATTCAAATTGGGAAACCACCTGCCTGGCTAAAGCTCTCAGTAACTCAACCTGATCAACAGTTAAGCTCCGGAATTCTCGGTCAAGAACCGCCAAAGCTCCCAAAGCGTAGCCGTTGGAAAGTACCAGTGGGACTCCTGCATAGAATCGAATATTCGGCTTCCCAGTGACAAAATCGTTATCAACGAATCGTGGATCGTGCAACGTATCTTGGACGATCATGATTTCGTTTGGCTTTAAGATTGCATGTGCACAGAACGACAGGTCTCGGTCGCTGTCTCTAAAGCCAATGCCAATACGCGCTTTAAACCATTGCCGATCTTCGTCAACGAGACTGATGTATGCCATTGGTGTATGGCAAATGGAGGCTGCCAAAACAACTAGATCGTTGTAGGCCATTTCATCCGCCGTATCGAGAAGTTGATACTGCCGCAGACATTGGATCCTTTCTTCTTCGTTTAACGGTAATGCAGCCTTCATCTCAAAATCCTTTTGATACCGCCCGGCATAGACTGAGTATGCGTTCGGTTACCGCATGAACGGAGTCACTCTTTTTCTTTACCACTTAGCAGTCACCCTTCAAAATGGGCGAACGAACACAAAAAAGCCTCCCGTACAGAGATGCACGGAAGGCTAAGCGCTTGATGATCTTTGCCTAGATTACAGCCAGCCTGCGATCTTCTACCATCGGCACTACCGGCTCTTCGGCCACCACTGAAATCAAACTTTCATCGGCTTGCGATTCAATTCCCTTGCCGGCAAGATACATGCCCTTTTCCCGAGCGGAGCCAACAAGCCACTTGTCCAAGGATTCCATGACCGTCATGTCCGATATAGGCTTACAGATGATATCGTTGATCTGCACTGACCTACAGAGAACTTCACACTCCTTAACCATGGTTGCTGTCATCGCAACAACGGGTGTCATGCACGCTGGAAAAGGCAGGTGGCGAATTGATCGCACGGCCTGAATACCATCCATGTCCGGTAAGCGCACATCCATGAATACCAAGTCGAACTTATTGCGTCGCATGATGCTAATCGCTTCCGCACTATCCCTTACGACTTCAACTTCGCAACCTTTGCCCTTCAGATTCCCTGCCAAAGCCATTGAAGTTACTTCATCTTCTTCCACGACGAGAATACGTCCCATGCACTCTCTTGAAGAGCCATTGTCGACTGACAAATCTTCTGGCATCACCTGACAATGCGGCATAGCAATGTCGAACCAGAAACAACTTCCCTTACCTAGCTCGGTTACAACATTAATTTGGGTACCGATAGCCTGGGCAATGTTCTTAGAAATTGTTAGGCCGAGACCCGTACCACCAAATGATCGGTCGTTATCTTGATTGACTTGCGTGAACTCTTCAAAGATCTTCGCTCGCATTTCGCGGGGAATTCCAACACCGGTATCGGTTACTTCAAATCTAACAAGGGTCCCATTTGGTCTTTCACCAACCTTCTTGACTTTGACTTCAACCGATCCTCGACTCGTAAACTTAATCGCATTACCTATCAGGTGAGTAAAAATCTGCTGGATCTTAAGTCTGTCACCTGCCAAGCCACACACGACGGATTCATCCAAGTTGATCTTCAATTCCAGATTCTTGTAATCCATACTTGGGCGGACAATCTGACAGATTTCCTGAACCATCTTGCCAATCTTGACTTCGCCGATGACCGAATCTGAAACTCCAAAGTCGTTTCGGGATACTTCCAAGACGTGAGAAATAACGTTGAGCAATCCGTTTGCTGACTTCTCCAACGTGTCGGCACTTCGACGTTGATATTCTGTGTTCGCCGATGCACTGAGAATCGATGCCATCCCGATGATTCCATTGATTGGAGTTCGGATCTCGTGATTCATGTTTGCCAAGAACTGTTGCTTGGCTTTCTGAGCCGCTGCCGCTGCTTCCTGAGCCGCGTGAAGTTCTTCGGCCTGATCTCGCAGCGTAATTTGACTTCGTCTCAATTCGAACTGGGCTTCTACCTGACGTGCCAAGTAGTTAAGCATTTTTGATTGCTCTTCAGTGATCTTGCCAGGATGGGTATCCATTACCGCAAGTGTTCCGAGCGGCACACCCTCAGAGCTAAGAAGAGGGATGCCAGCATAGAACCGTACATGCGGTTCTCCGATGACCATGTCGTTGTCGCTGAATCGAAAATCGTTGAACGTGTCTTCAACCACCATCATTTCATTGGGTTGAAGAATGGTATGGGCACAGAACGAAAGGCACCGGTCAGTCTGTCGAGTGTTGAATCCCGTTCGAGCCTTGAACCACTGGCGATACTCGTCAATGATGCAAATGGAAGCCATCTGAGTCTTGCAGACAGATGCGGCGAGGACAACCAGGTTGTCGTAAGCAACTTCGTCTACGGTGTCTAGAAGCTCATACTGCTTCAGAATGTGCAGGCGGGCTTCTTCGTTAAATGGCGTCATATCTTTCATCTTTAGATTCCAGGAGACTGTTAGTCGTAGGTGCAGTATATAAATGGCCACGCATTTTGCTGTGTCACCGTTTTCCAGTACCGAAATCAGGAATGGGTCTTTTGACTAGGAACCGCCACACATAAATCAAATAGCGGTCCAGACCCAACTAGGATCTGGACCGCTATTTGATGTCATGAAAGTGGCTGGCTATTCGCCTTCGCTACTTCCCCAAGGCGAGGAGTAGTTCGGTGGCTCCTTTGTGATCTGAACGTCGTGTGGATGGCTCTCTCGAAGTGCAGCGTTGGTAATCTTGAGAAACTCTGCAGAAGTCCGCAATCCATGAAGGTCGGGGGCACCGACATAGCCCATACCTGAGCGAAGTCCGCCGACAAGTTGGTTCATCGTATCAGCCAAGCTGCCTTTGAATGGGACTCGACCTTCAACTCCCTCTGGAACGATCACTCCACCAGCCTCCTTGACCTGCATATAACGGTCAGAAGAGCCTTGCTTCATGGCGCCTGCGCTTCCCATGCCTCGATAGACCTTGTAAGCCCGGTTTCGATAGATCTCAATTTCGCCTGGGCTCTCTTCGCAACCAGCGAACATGTTCCCCATCATAACGCAACTCGCACCTGCGGCTAGACATTTGACAACATCACCCGAAGAGCGAATTCCACCGTCGGCAATCGTTGGTATTCCAAGCTTATTTGCTTCTTCACAGCAATCCAGGACGGCCGTAAACTGAGGAACACCTACTCCCGCGATGACACGAGTTGTGCAGATCGAACCTGCACCAATACCGAGCCGAAGCGCATCCGCTCCGATAGCGGCAAGGTCACGAACTCCTTCCTTCGTTGCAACGTTACCAGCGATCACTTTTAGATCTGGTAGCTTGCTCTTCAGCATCTTCAGGCATTCCATGACACCTTTTGAGTGTCCGTGGGCTGCGTCGATGACAATAAAATCTACTCCAGCATCCTGAAGTGCCTTTGCACGTTCATATGGCTGCCGTAAAGCACCAATTGCAGCTCCAACGATCAAGCGCCCCTTTGAGTCTTTCGTGGAAAGCGGATGGTGTTTGACTTTGAGAATGTCCTTAATCGTAATTAGGCCCTTAAGTTGGCCATCTTCATCTACGATCGGAAGCTTCTCGATGCGGTGCTGGGCAAGCATTTCTTGTGCCTGCTCAAGCGTGGTTCCAACGGCACCAGTGATCAGATTCTTGGATGTCATTCGTTCTGAAATCTTCTTTGTGAAGTCTGTTTCAAATCGAATGTCACGATTGGTGAGAACACCGACCAGTTTGCCATCGGCACTAACGATCGGTACACCACTGATGTGGAACCTTTCCATCAGGTTCAAAGCGTCTTGAAGAGTCTTGTCTGCTTCTAGCTTGAACGGCTTTGTGATAACGCCGCTCTCTGACCGTTTGACGCGATCAACTGCTTCAGCTTGAAGCTCTATGGACATGTTGCGGTGGAGTACACCGACTCCGCCCTCACGGGCAATGGCAATGGCTAAGCGAGCATCCGTAACCGTGTCCATTGGAGCAGACACTATTGGGACGCGTAGGGTTACCCCTGGGAGGAGAGTGGTCGAAAGATCGACCTCACTTGGTAAAACGTCTGTACGTTGTGGAACTAAAAGTACGTCGTCGAAGCTGAGTCCTTCGCGAAAAGCGGGCATTGGGGCTCCTTGGCTTTTCACTCTATTATGGAAGGTTTCGTTTGCCCACCGCTACCGACTCAGCCTCAAAACCAGAATGGTCGCACTCAAAACCCTTCATTCTTGACGATCACTCTGGTAAACCTTCTTCATGGAATACCGCTCATTAGGCCGAACCGGCCTGCAGGTATCTGCGGCATGCTTCGGGACAATGACATTTGGCTGGGAACCAGACGATTGGGGATCTCATGAGGACACCTCCATCCGGTTAACCGAAGTGGCCATCGACCTTGGCATCAATTTCTTCGATACGGCAGATGTTTATAATCGAGGAGTCAGTGAAAAGATCTTAGGCAAAGCACTCAAGGGTGGCAAGCGGGAGAAGATCGTATTAGCCACCAAGTGTCACGGGAAGATGGATGACGCTGATCCAAATGCTTGGGGCAATTCTTATCGGCACGTTGTAGAAGCCTGCGATGCATCACTAAAGAGACTCAAGACTGATTACATTGACCTGTACCAGATTCATCGACCCCAACCATCGATTCCAATTGAAGAAACCATTCGGGCATTGGATGACCTGAGGCGGGCCGGAAAAATACGCTATGCAGGTTGCTCGACCTTCGCTGCATGGCAAGTTTGTGAAGCTCATTACGTTGCAAAGCAGTTGGGAGCCGCAGGATTTGTCACAGAACAACCCCCCTATAACCTCCTTGACCGAAGAATTGAACGTGAGCTTCTGCCGTTCTGTCGAACTTATAACTACGGTGTGATTCCCTGGTCGCCCCTAGCAGGCGGAATGCTAAGTGGGAAGTATCTTGATGGCGATGCAACTGGAGCTCGCTACTCCTCCAGTGACCCGTCGGGAAGGCTCAAGCAATTGCCCATTCAAAAGCTCCAGCGCCTTAAGAAAGTGGCTGAGAAAGCGGACATGACTATGGCTCAGCTCAGCTTGGCTTGGGTTGCGAGTCAACCCGGTATCACCAGTCCAATTATCGGTGCGCGATCCGAACAGCAATTGAATGAATCAGTTTCGGCATGCCTTACGACTCTGCCTGAGAAGCTTCTTCGTCAGATTGACGACATATTTGAACCGGGCTCTCATCACATCAATTACTACAGCGCCAACTTCGGTCCCAATACTCGCGGCGCCTGATTTGTACCTTACTGCACAGAGCTTGCCCCGGCTAACCGGGGCGAGAGTATTTCCAGTTACCACAATGGGAGTAGAACCTTACGGAATAGGTAGATGAGAATCACCTGCTTCCGAAGAGCATGGGATCAGACCCATCAATCTTACAACTCTGCGCTGAGGGTCCTATTCCCCTTTTGCAATTCCACTTTCTCGTGCCAGAATTCCTGCCTCCGTTCGATCATTGACATGAAGCTTTTTCAAAATGCTTCCCACGTGGCTTTTGACCGTCTTTTCGCTCAAGAATAGCTTGTCGGCGATAGCAGCATTTTTCATGCCTGCCGCAATAAATTCAAGTACTTCCACTTCTCGTCTACTGAGTTCGGCAAAGAGTTGGCGGTTATGGAGTGCCGACGCCGACAAGCGCGAGAATTCCGACATCACCCTCATGACCAACGCAGGACTCAAGAAACCTTCCCCGTGGACTGCCGCACGGACCACCTTCACGATTTCATCCAAGCCAGCGTCCTTGAGGACATAACCAATGGCACCCGCTTTGATTGCGGCAAAGACGTTTTCATCGTCTCCAAACTTTGTCAAAATCACCACTTGAGCCCCAGGAAGTTTCTCTCGTACGAGTCTCGTCGCATCGATACCCGTCATGCGAGGCATTTGAATGTCAAGTAAGAAAACGTCAGGACGAACAATCATCGCCTCAGCCACTGCCTGCTCCCCATTGGGAACCTCCGATACAACATGAATGTCTGCTTCCAACTGGAGGAGTTGGACAAGGGTTCGCCGGAGAACACTGTCATCTTCAGCAATCAAAACACGGATCGGTTCGTTAGACATCCCTCACCTCACGATCAAAAACAGCTTCCACTAAAGTGCCGACTGCAGTTGAGCTTTCAATTTTGAATTTGCCTCTGTTACTTTGAGCACGCCACTGCATCCCTTCCAAACCCAATCCCGAATGTGATGAATTCATTTCAAAGCCCTTCCCGTTATCTCGAACAGATAAATAGACTCCATAAGCTCCAAATTCCACCTTTACTGAAATCTTGCTTGCGTGTGCATGTTTAACCACATTGGCCAGAGCTTCTTGAGCAATTCGAAACATCGCATTTTCGACCTCAGGAGCCACTTCCCCTTCTCCAATCACCTGGAACTCAAGTTCAATATTATTTCGCTCACAGATGTTGTGGGCATACTGGTTCAAGGCTGGAATAAATCCGCTGGCAAGTGCTTGGCTACGAAGGCGTTGAACTAAGAATCGCAGTTCGTCTGCCGCCTGTCGGGCTGATTCCCGGCCTTCTTTTGCCAATTCCCCTGCTCGGTCACCATCTGTTGGAGCTACCCGAGCAATCAATTCCAGCTGGGATGCAATGGAGATCAGATGTCCTTGCACTCCATCGTGCATCTCCATTGCGATCCTGTTACGATCGGCTGCAACCCCCAGCTTCTCTCGATAACCGGCATTGATCAGGTTCTGATAAGCCATGAGACTTGAGATCACCACCAAGTAAAGCACACGAAATCCAACGTTTAAGGGATCGGCAAGAAGCTGGTGGAAAGTTGTTGGTATTCGCTCTGTGATCAAAGGATCCGACATTAACGTGCTCAAAACGGTGCCAACAATAACCATGAAGGCAACTCCTGCGGTCCAACGAACGCTGGATGTCCCGGATGCTTGAACTATAGGTAGAAAAAACAAAAGGGTGAGATTACTCATTGGCCCGAGGCGAGTCACCAAGAGAATTGTGGTGATGAGAATGACATCAACGGGTGGAAACACAAGCCACCATTTGAGGCTTGGGGGATCCTTGTAGGCGACCCAGGTTCGCACCGCCATGTAGACCAAGGTCAGAACCACTACATATTGAAGGGCTGAAAAGCTCCAAGCACTCAGGATTCGGGGCGTTCGAGGATCGAAGATCCACCATAACAGAAACGGCATACAGACCCAAACATGTACTAGATACACTAGGTGTTGGGACCGTCGGGTGGAAAGATCCGATATTAGCCGCTCCATCAGCTTCATTGCGTCTAGATTAGCTTACGGATGAACCAGGGCTTCGGGTGGCGGAAAAAATTCAGACCCTTACGAAGTAAGCGCAACAGGGCATACGACTGTCAGCCATCGACGCTCCAAATCCATATCCACGCTGCAACCTAGATTTCGATACTCATTGGCCATAAGATGAAGGTCGGTACCAGTGGCGATACTGATCTGAAATCTTCCCGTTGTTGCGAAGAGATTCAATGTGATGCGCGCAAATTTTGCTGGATTGTTCATGGTCCAACTCCCCTTTTCAAATTATCGAGATGAACTAAAACGTCCACCAACGAGAAGGATCATAGCGAACCTGAAGATGGTCCCAGGACCTTTGCGGGCCTATAACGATCCATCGAGTAGGACCCAACAAGCAGAAATAGGTCTTTGGACGGATTGGAAATCGTGGTTGCCCGACGGTAACGAGGCTGATTGGTTGCTGTGGTCGAACCGTCAGGGCAACAGGTTTTAAAAGGGGCGGAGAGAAAAGTGGATATCTAGACGGAGGCACCAAACCGACTTAGAACTTCTTGGGCATCCTTCACTCGATCTTTCTGAGCAAGTGTTGGATGGACAGTGCTGAATCGCCTTCGACAACGCTCAAATAGGACGATCTTTTCCTCTACAGATAGATTGTCCCAGCGGTTCGCGGTCTTAGCAATCTCATTGAACACTAACGGACGATTGCGAGTGTGGTCCGCAAAGAAGTTCAAAACGTCCTTAATCTGTTCATCCGGTGTCATGCTCAGATTATATAGTATATCTTTGTCTACATGTATTGTTTTTTCTACATTTTTAGATACACGCTCTAATCGTGAATGCCCCCTACCAAAGGGTTGAAACGGGATATTTGGCAATCACCTCATCAGGTGTCACAATCGTCATCCCTTCGGCAATTGCTTGTGCAACTATCATCCGATCAAATGGATCGTCATGAACGCGAGGCAGTTTGTCCAAGAGTGCAACGTGTTCCACACTCGTTGGAACAAACTCTGCTCTCAATGCCTCGGCAAACTTCGCCGCTGTTCTTTCAGCTGGCTCGCGCAATGGGAGCTTACCGACAGCATATTTGATCTGCATCTCCCAGACGGAGACGACACTGACGTAACGACGGATATTGGGATCCTCCAAGACGGCAATGGCGGCTGGACTTAAACGCCCAATATCGACAGCGGACCAAATGAAAACGTTCGTGTCTACCAGTAATTTGAGTCTATTCGCCATACCAAACCTTCATTTCGGCAGGCGTTAGTGGAGCAAACGCCGAATCAGGAACATCGATCTCACCTTCAAAAGCACCCAGCTTAACGGGTTGCTGTGTTAATGGACGAATCTCCGCGAACACAACTCCATTTCGCATGATCGTCAGGGTCTCCCCTGTTTCAACACGAGCAAGTACTTCATTGAACCGACGCAACCAATCTTGAACATCAATGGAGTTCACATCTGCATTATGGGGCGATCCCTTATAAGATTGGGATCATTCGAAAGACTTCATATTGAATACAATTGTCTCGTGTGTACAGCTGGCTACTTCGCTTCCCGATCACGCTCGCATGTAGCTGCCGAGGTAACCGAGTTCTTCCAGACAGTGGAGGAGATGGCGGGAATACCCAGAACTCTCTTACGTCCAACAGACTCCACCCCGTTTTTGAGGATGGAAGGAGACGGCAAGCGTCACATGCGTTTCATGAGATGGGGACTCACTCCGAATTGGTCGAAGACCGCCAAGTTTCCTTACCCGACCTACAATGCACGATGTGAGACCATCGCTGAGAAGGCATCGTTTCGAGAAGCATTCAAATCTAAGCGGGGCCTGATGCCTTGGCTTAGTTATGTGGAATGGCGAGAAGAGGGTGACCGTATGATTCCCTACGAATTTCGACTCCGATCCGATGATCCCATCGCATTTGCCGCCATTTGGGATCAATGGGGGCAAGGAGAGGAAGCCTTCGAATCGTGCTCAATGGTTACGTGCGAGCCCAACAGCTTGGCTGCCCCGTATCACGATCGCATGCCGGTGATCCTTGAGTCCGACGATTTTGATCATTGGCTCGATCCCGAGGCTAACCCAAAGGATCTGTTGGCACTCCTTCGTCCTCTACCGTCCGAACTCCTGGTCTGTGAGCTCGCGAATCCAGACGATTTTCGCCGCAAGTCGAAATCTAAATCCACGCTAACCCAACAGGCTGCCCTCTCTCTGTTCGATGACCTTGAGTAGAGTCTTCCTCCGTACGCATAACTAGTCGGGAGAGACTGGCAACTTGAGGGCCAAGTTCAACCCGAGAAAAACAAAAGGCTCCCAGATCAAGTTTGAATCTGGGAGCCGAACTTGTATTAGGTGAAATTACTTCAGAAGCGCTTCGCAGTCCTTCGTGCTCTCCCATGGGAAGTCAGCATTGCCGAAGTGACCGTTCTTGGCCGTCGGAAGATATTTGGTGTTCAACAGGTTCAACTGCTTGATGATTCCGGCTGGTGACAGATCATATAGACCCATAACTCGCTTCTGAATCGTATCGGTGTCCACCGTCTCCGTTCCAAAAGTTTCCACATTTATCGCTACTGGCTGAGCAACACCGATGGCGTATGCCAACTGAACAACTGCACGCTCCGCAAGACCAGCAGCAACGATGTTCTTGGCAACAAATCGTGCAATGTAAGCAGCAGATCGGTCTACCTTTGTGGGGTCCTTACCGGAGAACGCACCACCACCGTGAGGAGCCATTCCACCGTACGTATCAACAATAATCTTTCGACCTGTTACGCCAGTGTCTCCCTGTGGTCCACCAATGATGAATTGGCCTGTCGGGTTGATATGGTAAGTGATTGGGCCATCAACATACTCGGTGTACGCCTCAAGAACTGGCTTGACTATTCGAGACATAACGATCTCTTGGACGCCTGCCTGTGTAAGATTCGGCGAGTGTTGAGCTGAAACAACAATCGTGTTGATTCGCTTGGGCCGCCCCGTCTCATCGTACTCAACTGAGACTTGGCTCTTTACGTCTGGTCGCAGACCCAAGGTTGGATGCTTGCGGCGGACCATCGATGCCTGACGAGTCAAAGCATGAGCAATGGAGAGCGGTAATGGCATCAACTCAGGAGTTTCCTTCGTCGCGTACCCGAACATCATGCCTTGGTCACCAGCACCGCCTACATCGACGCCCATCGCGATATCACTGCTCTGGCCCTGGATTGCAACCAGAACGCCACAAGTGTTACCGTCGAATCCAAGATCCGTATCGGTATAACCTGCGTCAGTGACTGCTTGGCGCACAACTCTGGCTACGTCTACATAGCCATGGGTTGTAACCTCACCGGCTACAACTGCGACGCCTCTGGTAAGCAGGGTTTCAATGGCGACTCGGCTGGTCTTATCCTGCTCAAGAAACGCATCTAGCAAAGCATCCGAAATCTGATCGGCCAGCTTATCTGGGTGTCCCTCGCTGACGCTTTCCGAAGTGTAAATCCTCATTTGTCTTCCATAAAGGGTACCTAAACTGAGTTGCTTTTCACCGAGTCTTAGCCCGAACCCGTAATCCTTCGAGTTCTGGCGTTGAGACTCCAAGCTGAAACTCCGCGTAGGATTCAGTTGCCCCATGAAGCCCTATCGGTACGAATCAGAAACTCTGCTTGACGCTCCACTGTCTCAGGTCTTTGAGTTCTTCTCAAGGGCTGAGAACCTTGAAGCACTTACACCGGCAAGCTTAAAGTTCCAAATCTTGACACCGCTACCAATTGATATCAAGAAAGGAACTCTTATCGATTACAAGCTCACCCTGCACGGAATTCCGTTCCATTGGCAGACCGAGATTTCCATTTGGGAACCGGAATCTCGCTTTATGGATCGACAGTTAAAGGGCCCGTACAAGATGTGGGAGCATGAACATCGCTTCGCAGCAGATGGTGACAAGACAAGGATGTGGGACACAGTTCAATACTTATTGCCGGGTGGTCCGTTGGGTGCCATCCCTCATGCCTTGTTTGTCAGACGAGAAATTGAAGGAATCTTTGCCTACCGAGCAAAAGTCTTACAAGAAGCTCTACAGAGCAAACTCACCTAACCAATTGGCAGATTTTCCATATTCCCTACCAGCCTAGAACCGGATCTCCACCTTTTGAGGACGCGCCGTCATTTCGAAAGATATCCAGACCAGCATCCTCGAGTCGTCCCACTGCTCGACAGGCTGTTCCACTCCATCGACCAGAAACAGCTTGGGAATACTTGGAACTTTAAGGACGGCTCGTCCCAGAACGCCCGACTGGCCTTCAAAAGTGCCAGTCCAACTCTTCGAGCTGGTAGCGATGTTTGAAACACTTGGACCCACGATCATCATCGGGGCTGTCTTCGGGAGCTTGGAAAGTTGGATGAGCCAATGGCAGTTCTCAGAGTCATCAAGCCGAGATCGAACTCTCAGGTGAGGCTCATAAAGGTCAATAAATTCAGAAACTTTCGGGCTCGCACCACCGCTGCAGAACAAGTAGGGGCCACGCTCGACCCACAAACCCTGCTCCACTTTCCAATCACTTCCCAACGCAGTCTTGGCTGAGGCCAAGATCGTATCGGCCCCATTTGGATTGGCGGCAATGGCTACCGGATTCTTGGCGAGGAAGTAGACCATTCCTTTTCCAACTTTGCTTTGTCCGGTATCTGGTGAAACCCCGAGTAGCTTAAAGAGATGATCTCTCGGAATTGAACTGGTCTTACCTTGATCGTTCCACCACTCGCGAACATGGTTATAGGGATCACCGTCGTCGTCAACGACGACAAGCTTTCCACCTTTGCGAACCCACTCTGCCAGGGCTTTGTGTACATCAGGGGTCTGGGGCTTTTGCCCCCGATAGGTCAGATAGAGGAGTTTGTATCGACTCAGATAGTTCGGCAACGTGACACTCTCTAACTGAACGGGTTCGATCGGCACACCTGCCTTCACGAAAGGCATCGCAATCCCAAAGATATGGCCGAGAGCTTCGTCGCTCCCATTGGGCTCTCCTCGTTCAAACATCAGAGAGTCGCTGATCAATACCCCGATTCCTTTGATTCCTGACCGTGCGGTTACTGGGTAGTTTCCAACCGTCCTTAGGGCCTGAGTTACGGTTGTAAGTTCTGTTTCATAGGCATGAGGAATCGGCACTCGCTTGGAGTGATCCTCCTGCGATGGATAGTTGCTGGTATAGATCCTTTCTGGCCAAGGCATGACCTCGTAGTTCACGACATCGGGATGAAGCAAGGATGCAGTGAGAGTGGCTTCCCAATTCCGACGATAATCACCCCAATCATGGCTGGCTTCGTCTTCCACTGGATCGGCCAAGAACCATACGTGACGTCCTGTTGACCGAACCAGGTTCATCATCGCTCCATATTCCAGGAAGGCGGTTTCAAAAGTGCGTTCTGCCTTTTCACCCCGGTACATGTTCTGAGTGCGAGCTGTCCCAGTCCACACCTGCGCGATATATCCATCACACCCATTCAGTCGAGCCAAGCTGGACTCTGGACTGACGATTCCCCAAGAGGCGTAGTTGATCAGGCTGTGGGTTGGTACGTAGCAACGAACGGACTTATGATTCTTCCGGTTATATGCTTGAACGTAATCAAAGACCTGTTGAAGCGCACGCCGGTACAGGAAGTACTTCAGCTTGGAAGATCGCCATCGAGCATCTACTGAAGAATGCTGAGGCTGCCAGGCTTCGTGGTACATCTCATCCCAAGCCCGCTTGAAAGCATCGTTGTAACCGCCCCGAGACCAATATTCAGGCTCTTCCAGGTGGATTGCCGCAACACCAGCATCGAGTGCTCTTTGCACGCCAACACAGAGAAACTTTCCGTAATTGATTCCTGGGGACATGTAGTAGACGTCGCCACCATGGCCGATGATCTCTCCATTACGGTCGGTCTGAGCTTCGTCGACATGGTTGATTCCATCAAACCTGCCGTAGAGATAATCCTGGTATTCACCCCAAGCAACGCCCGTCATCACGTGGACTTTGTAGCCACGTTTGCGCCATGCATCTACCCGAGCGGGCATGTCCTTTCCGATGCCATAAACGATGGCAACGTCACCTCGGATGTTCAATCTGTCGGTGTAAGGAGAGCCGGTTTGAAATACAGTTCGTTCCGAATCGGTTGGAACCGCGATTTGCTTCTGGCTAAGAGTGTTGCAACATGCAAGGAGTCCAGCGATGATCACATGGACAACTTACCGGAAACAAAGCGATTTGATGCGAGGGGGACCGCCTACAAATTCGAGAGAGTCATAAAGAATTGAGTCCCAATCTCTCATGGAGATTGGGACTCGTAACATCGTCGCGAACTTATCTAAGCTGCGGCTTGTTTCGCACTGGCAGCATCTTTACTTGCTCTAACCACAGCCGGAATTAATGGAATGAGGAATAGCACAATTACAGTGCTTCCACCGTTAAGTAAAACCATTCGATCCCAAGACCACTTGTAGTCGTCTGCCAACTTCGATCCGAGTAAGTCTGCACCAAACAGGGCTACGTTACGGAATGAAAGAATTAGCGAATAACCAAGGCCTTCACAGCCAGCTGGAGTAGCTCGAGCCGCCAAGTCGATTAATGCTACTTCTGCAAATCCACCACATATACCGCTCAAGAAGTCGATGACCATTGCGCTCTGCCAGCTGTTGTAAGCCAAATAGAAGAAGGTCGTTATAGCACCAATCGTTACACCGGTGAACAGGAGCTTGCCTAGTGGAAGTCGCCGCACAACAAGACCGTATGCCAAAGCTCCCAGAATTCCGCCAGCTCCACCCAGTGATCCCAAATATCCGATATGAGGCTGATCCAACTTCAATACATCGTTCTGACGGTAGTACATCATCGTTCCGAAACCGGGAGCGAAGTAGTAAAGCGTGATGAAAACCAAAGCCCACCAGAATGTCCTTGAATGAAACATGATCCCAAGCTGAGCCTTGGCATTGGTAAAAGCTTCGGTATTCCTTCCAGTCATCGGGCTCTCACGCAATGTGAAGTAGACAATCGGAATAAATGCGAAAAGAAATACTGAGTTGACGCCACTGGCAAGGCCAATAGATCCTGTTGCAAGCCATCCGCCCAGGGGGCCTTGAATCAGAGAACAAACGCTACTAATTACCTGCCGAATCGATGTTAAGCGCCCCACCTGTCCAGTTGACTGACCCATCTCAACCAGAACTGCACCCGCAACCGTCGATAGCATCACCATGAACAGGTTGACGACAATCGCTGCGATTAATAGCGCTTTATAGTTATGCGGCGCGAATCCCAGGCCTACCCACGCAATGCCTGCAAACAACGCACTGAATAGGGCGTAGTGGCGTCGACGTGTCTTGAATAGCGGGAATGCGTCGGTCAGGATTCCGGCAATCGGCTTCAGGTACCAAAACAAACCGCACATGAAGAAGAACGACGACATCTCGGTTCGAGACACGTGGAGCTCACTCTTCAGCAAGTGTTGGAGCGGAATCTTGCCCAGTACCTGTGGCTGCGGTAGCGTTGTGGCAAAGATGCCCAGGGCAATAAAAATAATGATAAGGTTTAGGTTATCGGTTCGAAGGCCACTCTTCGGAAGGTTAGGCTGCTTTGAATCTGCCATAGCTGAACTCGGTGCAACAGTTTAGCTTGATGTTTTCTTTATTTGATAGGGTGATTTACTTGGCTTTGCTTGAATCCAGAATGGATTAGTGGATTCTGCTTTGGTTCCTCACGCGGTCCGCGGCGTTTACGCCGCTCGGGGGCCACGGCCTTTAGGCGGTTGGAGCTTGTCAGTATTGATTCGGATGGCCTGAAGGTTGCGCACCACTTAGCTTTGAAATTGTGATTACCAAATGCACGACAGGGAGACTCTGTAAGCTGGCCAATCGGCCGCAGGTTTGTGTGGGTAAAGAAAGTACAAATAACTGAGAAGGAGTCACATGGTGCGCGGCGTTTACGCCGCACGGGGGCCACGGCCTTTAGGCCGTCAGAGCTTGTACTTATATGCTGGGGTGGCCTAAAGACCACCCCACTTGTGCGGCGTGAACGCCGCGGACCACTTCGCTTTGAGTTTGTGATTACCAAGTGTTCGACGAGGAGACTTTGTAAGCTGGCCAATCGGCCGCAGGTTTGTGTGGGTAAAGAAAGTACAAATAACTGAGAAGGAGTCACATGGTGCGCGGCGTTTACGCCGCACGGG
>Ga0164297_10000534_pt1 | contig 46824 bp, 36 predicted proteins | sample GEODES058metaG_FD_113539 | JGI IMG/M metagenome (GOLD analysis project Ga0164297, IMG submission 113539) | Dystrophic lake water microbial communities from Trout Bog Lake, Wisconsin, USA - GEODES058 metaG | ecosystem: Environmental > Aquatic > Freshwater > Lake | place: USA: Trout Bog Lake... | reverse complement strand
GTTGCATATTTTTATTCTGCGCCAAGTCAGGATCGAATGATGCGCCCCATGCGCCGTTTGCGTCGTAACGCACGGGCTTGGTGCCACCCCAGATTAATTGTGCCTGCGTATCAAGTGCAGGAACAATGTTCTGAGCATAATAAGGATCCTTAGCTACAGACTGGGTCCAGATCTTGTTACCAGGTCCGTATGCAGGATAGGTAGGAGCACCATGACTTCCGTCAGGGTTTGCTACGTCAACAAGGTTGCGCTTGTCTCCGACCATGAACATTGCGAAAGCAAGTGCTTCCTTTGGATACTTTGAGTGAGGAGAAATGGTGTAGATACCTCCACCATATTCACCAGAGTAAGCCTTTGTTTCTCCAGGCCAGATTGGCATTGGAGCAGTTGCAATTTGCCCAGCAGGGATGTTGTAAGAGCTAGCAGGACGTAGAACGAATTGTCCCCACCATGATGGACCGATTTCCATCAACCACTTACCAGCTTGTCCGACATCCTTAATGTAACCGGCATCAAATGGGCTACGAACATCAAGCACGCCATTGTCGATGAGAGGTTGTACAAGTGCAGATACTCGAGTGCAATGTGGATCCTTCGAGTTAATTACTACAACTGTGTCATTCTTTGCCTCATTCAATGGGCACTGTGATGGCTCGAGGAAGCCAGAGTATGCGGCTTGATCACCGAGGGTACCGAGTGAATATCCTGGGTGATTCTTTGCAACGTCCATACCAATTGCTGCAAATTGAGCCATTGTTGTAGGAACCTTGTATCCGAATTGATCCATCAGAGTCTTGTTGTACCAAAGCACAGTTTGTGCAAGGTCATTCTTTACGCAATAAATGTGGCCATCTAGTTCGCACCAGTTATTACCGTTGCCAAATTGCTTCCACACACTTGCAGGTTGGAGGTTGTCCAGTTGAAGAACATCGTTAACCAATGGATTCTTCAAGAAGGCAACGTCATTAGGTGGACCGAAAACTACATCTGGCCAGCCTTTTTTAACTGTGTTGAATAGTTGTACTTTCGCAACTAGATCACCTTGGGCGTGAAGTTGAACATTGACATTCACTTTGCCCTTCATGAGCTTTGCATACAACTGTGCACCAGGAAGGCGAGGTGAATCCACCCAGATGGTGATCGAAGGCAGTGCTGCTTGTGCAGCAACTGGTGTTACTAAAGAAGCTCCTAACAAAGCGGCCGTAGCTACGACCAGCAAGGAATGCTTTCTTTTCAAGGTTTTCCCCTTTCGTTGCTAACCCACCTATCGAGGGAGAGGTGGCCAGTTGGCATGAGGTTAGAGGATAAATGCTATTTCGTATAGTATTTTTCAAAATATTTCTCTAGGATGTCCCAAAGCTTTAAGGCGGGATTTACTTTTTGAGCGCGAGATCATTTCTCGTTATCAAAAAGTTACAAATTGCCGACAAAGTGTGCGTATATAACTTGAAATAGGAGCGGGATATGAAAATAACAGACGTTGAAGTAATCCTCGTTGATCGTCCTGCATTCAAACCAGCCTTTGTTTGGCGTAAAGGCGTTCCCGGTTCAGAACCAGCTGGAGTCGGTGGCTGGCTCGTCATCCACACCGATGCCGGTATTACCGGATTCGCTACCGCAACCCGCGGGGTGATCCTCAAAGATTATGTAGATCGCCGATTTAGAGCTGAGCTCATCGGACAAGACCCGCTCAATCGTGAATATTTGTGGGAACGTGCTTGGGAGTTGGATCGCATTGAACGCTTCGCACCAAATATGGCGCATGTTGTTGATGTGGCACTGTGGGATATTGGAGGAAAGCAAGCGAATCTACCCGTTTGGAAATTACTCGGCGGTTTTCGGGAATCAATTCAAGCGTATGCATCAACTGTTACATTTTCCAGTATCGAAGAATTTCTCGATGTAGCCGATCAATGTTTAGCACTTGGCTATCCCGCAATTAAGTTGCACGCATTTGGTGACGCGAAGAAAGATGCGCTCCTTTGCACAAAATTGCGAGAGCACGTTGGCGACGATATTCCTTTGATGTATGACGGTTCTGCAGGTTTCGATTTGTTAGACGCAACCTACTTAGGTCATGCGCTCGCAGATGCTGGATACCTTTGGTATGAAGAACCGATGCGCGAATTCAGTGTCACCGCTTACAAGTGGCTTGGTGAACGCGTAAGAGTTCCGCTATTACTTGGTGAGGTTACTGATGGCGCTCATATGAGTGCAGGAGATTTCATCGCATCAGGTGTCGCATCTGCCGTACGTACAAGCACATTCCTTCGTGGTGGCTTTACGGGTGCTATGCGAATTGCGCATTTAGCAGATTCCTTCCACTTGCGTGCCGAGGTTCACGGCTATGGATTAGAGAGTGCACATCTCTGTATGGCGATTAAGAACAATACCTATTATGAATCGCTAGTTTTCGGCAATCCCATCGAGCGTGAAGCAATGGTTGACTCCAATGGCCTCGTTCATGCTCCGCAAGATCCGGGTGTTGGTTACGAAGGTCTTTGGGCAAAGTCCGGAGCACCTGCCGGCCTTGAGAAATATGTAGCTTGATATGACACATAAAATTATTCGAGCAGAGGCGATCGATGTTCGCTTTCCGACGTCAAAGATGTTGGACGGGTCAGATGCCATGAACCAAGATCCAGATTATTCAGCTGCCTACTTGCGTCTAGTTACAGATAGTGGCGCCCTCACTGGCGACTCATTGGTTTTTACTATTGGTAGAGGTAACGAAGTTCAGATCGCTGCGATTGAAATCCTCGCAGAGCAGGTTGTTGGGCTAACTTCCGACGACGCATTTAATCGAATTGGAGAGATCGCTAGAAAGCTTGTGTCTGACAGTCAACTGCGTTGGCTCGGCACAGATAAAGGAGTTTTCCATATGGGTGCGGGTGCTGTACTCAATGCGCTCTGGGATCTCTTTGCGAAAGAACGCGGTGTTCCACTCTGGAAATTACTTTCAGATATGACGCCAGAACAGATTGTTGCTGCAATTGATTTTCGGTATATCAGTGATGCGCTTACGCCTGAAGAAGCGCTTTCAATTCTGAAGTCTGCTGAAAGTTCAAAAGCAGCGAATGAAAAGATTCTCCTAGATAGCGGTGTACCTGCATATACAACAAGCCCGGGATGGTTGGGGTACACCGACGAGAAGATGTTGGCTCTCACGAGCAAGGCAATCGATGATGGTTTTACACTTATCAAGTACAAGTGCGGAAAATCCATCACAGATGATCAACGTCGCCTCCGCAAAGTAAGAGAATTAGTAGGGCCTGATTTCAAGATCGCGATTGATGCAAATCAAGTCTGGGATGTAACCACGGCAATTGACTGGGTCAATCAGCTCCAGGAGTTCGGACTGGAATGGATTGAGGAACCTACTCACCCAGATGATGTAGTGGGCCATGCCAGGATTGCACGTGAAGTTGCCCCCATCAAAGTGGCGACCGGGGAAATGGCTGCAAATCGGATGATTTTTAAGCAACTTCTTCAACTCAATGCAATCTCCTTCATGCAAATTGATGCGACCCGCGTCGCCGGTGTCAATGAAAACCTTGCAAACATTCTGCTGGCCGCAAAATTCGGAGTTCCTGTTGTTCCACATGCTGGTGGAGTTGGGCTATGCGAGATGGTTCAACACATGGCAATGTTTGATGCGGTCGCTGTAAGTGGTCACCACAATCGTCGTAAGGTTGAATTCGTAGATCATTTACACGAGCATTTCATTGAACCTGTTCGAGTCGTTAATGGCGCCTACATGGCACCCGTAATGGCTGGATCGGGAGCTCACATGCACGATAAAAGTATTTCCATGTATACGTACCCGACTGGCGACTATTGGGCTACTGAACTCTCACAGAATGGAGCAGCGCAATGAGCAATGATTTCCAAGGGTTAACTGCCATAGTTACTGGTGCGGGATCTGGAATTGGATTAGCAGTTGCCACACAACTTAAAGAAGAGGGTGCCCGAGTATTCGGGTTCGATATCGCAAAGGGTGGCATCGACGGCATCGCGACATGGGTGGAGTGCGATGTAGGCGATTCGGCTAGCGTAAAGAAAGCCGCCGAATTTGTGAATTCCCAAGTCACCGTCATCGATATTTTGGCGAACAATGCAGGAATTGGCGCCGTCGGTTCGGTGCTAGATGCGACCGATGAGGAATGGGCAAAGTTATTCAATATCAACGTTGCAGGCATTGCCCGCGTAACTGCCGCGGCATTTCCTATGCTCACAAAAAGCAACTCGCCATCGATCGTGAACACCTGCTCCATCGCCGCGACAGTTGGGCTTCCAAAACGCGCTGTTTATAGCGCGACCAAAGGCGCCGTGATGTCCTTAACGCTCGCAATGGCCGCTGACTTCATCAAAGACGGTATCCGGGTGAACTGTGTAAATCCTGGGACCGCTGACACACCGTGGGTTGCGAGGTTGTTAGAGCAAGCAGCTGATCCTGTGGCTGAACGAAAAGCGCTTGAGGCGCGTCAGCCGATGGGCCGGCTAGTTTCAGCAGAGGAGGTCGCAAATGCCATCCTCTATTTGGCTAATCCAAAGCAAAAGTCCACTACAGGCACAGTTCTGGCGGTTGACGGTGGAATGGACGGCTTACGATTGCCCAGTACTCAATCTTGATGGTCAATGAAGACGAAAAAGATTCTTGATTAATAGGAAAGGAGGACGAACCAATGCCACGAGCAAAGACAATCAAATTTAAAGCTCAACCTAAGCGGTCGATCCTCTCTGACGAAACGTATTCGATGATTCGTGCAATGATTTTTGCTCACGAAATTGTTCCCGGCGAGCGCGTAAATATTGATGCACTCTCCGTTGAACTCGGAGTATCACAAACCCCAATTCGTGAAGCACTTGCGAGGCTCGAGTCCGAAGACCTCATAGCAAAAGAGCCGCTCAAGGGTTACAGGGCCACTAATCTCTTGACCGTCAAAGAGTTCGCAGATCTCTTTAGTTTTCGACTGCTTATTGAGCCTTATGCTGCGGAGCAGGCTGCATTGCTCATTGACGCAACTGGAATCAAAGCCATACAGGATGAGATTGCTAGCGCTAAGGAAGCACTCAACTTCGAGGATGATCGGCTGATCGAAGCGATTACCGAACATGACGCTCGATTCCACACCCTCATTGCAAATTATTCTGGTAATAAGTCCCTCGCAAATGCGTTTACTAATACGCATTGCCACCTTCACCTCTTTAGATTGTATGTAGCGACGCAGAAGCATTTGATTGAGCCAAGCGACAAATCGAACTTCGTATTGGATCTATTCTCGCGCTATTACCATTCAGATAGAGGGCAGCTGGCTATCAAGCAACACGTCGCGATTGCAAAGGCAATCACCTCTCACAATTCCGAAAAGGCGAAAGCCGAAATGCATAGTCATATCGAGTCTTCACTCAAGAGATTTACTGCAGATCTCCACCTCGTACACACAGATCGGAAAGCTAATGAGCGATAGCACAATCAAGAGTATTGAAATCCGAGCATGTCGCGGAGGTGACGAACTCAAGAATCTAGATGCTGTCTCAGCTGTACAACTCCCCGGTGGATCACGGCCGGATTTCACGGTAATAACGATTACAACAGAAGAAGGCGTTACCGGAACCTCTTTCGGTTTCGGAGCCCTGGATGCGAAAGCTGCAGCTGGTGCTATATCGCAGGTAAAACCATTCTTTATCGGCCGTTCCGCTCACGATGCCGCAAAGAATATGAAGGATTTTGAGCTATTCGATAGGCGTTGGAATCACGTCCCTATTTACGCGTATGCACCATTTGATAACGCCTGCTGGGACATTGTTGGCAAGATGGCTCATCAACCTGTTTATCGCTTACTAGGTGCAGCCCGCGAAAAGGTTCCGCTATATGTCTCTTCAATGTTTCTCCCCGGCCCTGAGGAATATGTGAAGCAAGCACTTGAAGTGAAGGCGAAGGGCTACCGCGGTTACAAGCTCCACCCACCAGGAGATCTCGCATTAGATATTGAGTGCTATCGCGCTGTTCGCGAAGCAGTCGGTGATGACTTTACTTTGATGGCAGACCCTGTCATTAGTTATACGTATGAGCAAGCACTTAAAGCTGGCCGTGAACTTGAGAAGCTCAATTACCGTTGGCTTGAAGAGCCGCTATTGGATATCAACTTCAACGGCCTGCGTAAGCTCCGCGAAAAGTTAGATATTCCACTCTGTGGTACCGAGGTCGTCGCCGGCGCGCAGTATTCAACGGCGCAATACATCACAGAAGGTCTGGCCGATATCGTGCGAACCGACGTCTCGTGGCGCGGTGGTATTACCGCCGTGATGAAGACCGCCCATGTGGCCGAAGCGTTCGGAGTCCAATGTGAACTCCACACCTGTATTTATCACGGACTTGAGCAAGTTCAGGTTCACCCATCTATGGCGCTCACCAACTGCGAGTTCTTCGAGACTCTCTACCCATTCGAAGATTTCGAATTCGGTACAAAGTCCAAACTCAATATTGTTGACGGATATGTGATGGCACCTACAGGTGAAGGTCTCTGCATTGAATATGACTGGGACTTCATCGAGAACCATACGGTTGCCGTTCTGTAGTTAACCGCCTAGCTAACCCAGTCTGCGGCCAATTGAACACCAGCCTGAGTTAGCCAATATTCTGATTGCCCCATTGCATCTTCAAGCGATGGGGCAATTTCCATGAGTGCCACTCCATCTTCACCCGGCGCTGTGTTAAAGGGAATCGCGGAGCTTCCGACGCAGTAGCGAATCGGTTTTCCATGTTTGCGCGCAAGTGCAATAACAGTTCCGACCACTTTTCCATGTGCACTTTGGCTATCGAGTCGTCCTTCACCAGTAATCATCAGGTCGCAATCTTTAATCGCCTCTTCAAGATGAATAATCTCCGCTACTTTTTTCGAACCGGACTCCAATATTGCGTTCCATGCAAATCGCAATCCATATGAAGTGCCACCCGCCGCACCGGCTCCCGGAAAATCAGGAAATGTCGCGAGACTTTGTAATTTCTGTAGCCCCTCTTCGAGAAGAACTATCTCCTCAGCGGTAGCACCTTTCTGTGGAGCAAAGACTGCAGCTGCACCGAAATCACCAAGCAAAGGGTTAGTGACATCAGCAAGACAGACAACCCCTCCATCAGGCGCGGAAACTATTTTCGATAAATCAATGGTCGCAAGGTCAATCAATCCAATTCCACCTAATGCAACATTCTCTCCATCACGATTTAAGAAACGACTACCTAACGCGATTAACGCCCCGGCTCCACCATCTGTGCTTGCTGATCCGCCTACCGCAACAACTATTTTCTTCACACGTTGATCCTGTGCAACAACTCTTAAAACTTCACCAAGGTGATATGTACTGGCATGAAGCGGATCTAACTTTGTGAATATCGTGATGCCACAAATGCTCGCCAACTCTATGCACGCGGTTCCATCACTCATGAGCAACCAATATGGCTTATGTGGCAAGTCAATTTCAATTTTTATGGCATCTTCATTAGCTGCGGCAATAGTTTCTAAAGTTCCCTCTCCGCCATCCGCCATCGGTTTACAAATTAATAAATCATCAGGACGTTGGCTTAACCATCCACGTTGAATAGCAGTGGCGGCCTCAGTATTACTAATACTCCCCTTAAAGGAGTCAGGTGCGATGACCACTTTCACGCGGCAACTCTATGTGAGAGGTTGGACGATGGATAGATTATCCAACCAAATCCCACAAATTTCCCAATGGTTTCTCACATGATTTGCACAAAGTGGGGGTCAATTCTTCGTTGTGAGGCAACAATGCCGAAGAAACCATAACAAGGGTTCACCACAAAGGAGATCAAAATGCGTTCACGTAAGGTTTTCGCAACAGCCCTCATCACTACAGGGTTGTTCCTCGCTTCAACCGCAATGGCATCAGCAGATTCCACCCCGGCTCCAACAACATCTAGCGCCCCAACTTCACCAGCCCCTAAAGCCCCTACTGCCTATCAAACTGCAATGGCCGCTTATAAGGCAGCACTCATCCAATACCGCTCTACCTTGATCAACAATGCAATCAGTTATCGCAAGGCAATGGAGCAGTACAACTCAGATTGGCAGTCAACGACAAAGAGCTACTGGGCATCATGGCAGTCAACAATCGGTACATATCGTGCAGCGCTAGATGCATACCAGGCTCAACTTGCTCCACTTCAAGCAACTCATCGCACCGCCCTTGATGCAGCTGACGCCGCATTCCTAGCAGCAACAGCGGGAACTCCAACAAATGATCAACTCAATGCAGCTATCGTCGGATGGAGAAATGCAGTGAACGCCGCTGACGCCACATACAAGTCTGCAGTCACCGCACTCGGCGCTGAGCCAGTTCGCCCAGTTCAACCACCGCTACCTGTAAAGCCAGCTGCTCCAGTTAAGCCAACAGAACCAACACGTCCTGTAGCACCAACAAAGAACAAGTAATAAAACTTTCCCCCTCAGGAAAAAACAATTCCCTCGGCGTAGTAGGCCGGGGGAATTGTTTTTTCCGTCGAAGTGAGGCAATCTGTCATTTTTTTCGCATCCTTACTATTCATAAATAGGTTATTCACTAGGTGTGGACCCTTTGCTCAAAATTCACTTGATCAATTCCTAGTGAGGGAGAACAATTCAAGAGTCAGAGTTACTTAATCCATTGAAATAAAAGAAATGAATCACGAGGAGAACATCATGGACTCACGAAAGATCATTGGAGCGGCTCTGATATCTGCAGGGCTGATTGCCGGAACTACTGTGACGATTGCGGAGGCGACAACACCAAAGCCTTCAACTTCTTCTACTCAGAAACCGTCACCAACCACGGGCGTTAATTCGCCTGAATATCAACTTGCTCTCGCCGCTTATAGAGTTGCACTTGCACAGTATCGAACGGCGATTGTTAACAATACGGTTGCCTACCAAGATGCTGTCGCTCAATACAACGATGATTGGGAAGCAGCAGTCAATCAATATTATTTAAATCTCCAGGCCTATATCTCGCTATATCAGCAACAACTTGCACAATACAACGCATCTAAATCAGCTATTAGAGCTGCGGAAAAAGCGGCGATTGACGCTGCTGGCGCGACATTTATTGCTGCAACATCGAGTAACCCAACACCAGCGGAATTAACTGCTGCTGTTAATGCATTTGACCAGGCAGTCTCCCAAGCAGAAGCCGCCTATCAAGCCGCAATTACAAGCGTTGGACTACCGCCAGATAAGGCAGAGTTGAAGTACGCACAATATCCAACCAAGCCACCAGCACCCGTAATGGCCCCGGATCCTGTGCGTCCAACGCCTCCTACAATTCCTACTTCTAATCCATCCCCAACTGCGTCACCAACCAGCAGCAACTAATCGGGGCGGTTTTCTTTTTCTCGATTCTATGCAAGCCAGCCGCGATATTTATGGGGTATCGCTTGTCTTAAGATCTTGGGAAATTAAGGGTTCTTCAAAGTAGAAAAAGGTACGAGCGGAGATGAGAGGATTTGAACCTCCGAGGCCGTTTAACGGGCCTACCTCATTAGCAGTGAGGCGCACTCGACCGGGCTATGCGACATCTCCAAGTGGTAGCCGGAGTTTACAGGCTTTTAGTGAGTACTGAACACAACAAGAAGTGGCTAAATATGCACTTCCGCTCGCTGCCCAATATCCAGCGCTTGCGAACAAAGGTCAATCGACCAGGCTCCTGATTGGAATTTCCAGCCATCTTTCCAATGCTTTAAACGTTCGCGCTCGATTGGGATTTCAAATTCTTGCCCCTCACCGACGTCCAAGTCCACTTTTAGGAATGCGAATAGCTTTCGGTCGTGAAGGTCACTACCAACAGGTGAGCCATAAATCTGTATAACGTGAGCGCCGCGCCTAGTGCCAGAGTTATTCACAAGAACCCTAGCTATAAAGCCAACTACATCATCGCTTACGATTTCGACACTTTTCAATTCTTGAGTAAAACTTGTATACCCAAGTCCGAAACCAAATGGATACTGCGGTTCAATTCCATTTCTTAAATATCCACGGTACCCAAAGTACGACTCTTCCTGATACTGCAATTGACCATTTTTGGGATTGGTATCGGTAACAGGTGCATCTAGGAGTACCCTCGGCCATGAGGTGGGTAAGCGACCTCCCGGTTCAGATTTACCGGAAAGAACTTCTGATAATGCGTTTCCCATCTCCTGACCTGGGAACCAAGACAACAAAATTGCATCAACTTCATCTTGCCACGGCATTTCTACAGGTGAGCCCGCATTAACGACAACAATCGTCTTCTTGGCGACTTTTGCTACCGCACTAACAAGCTCATCTTGACCTTGCGGAAGTGAAAGGCTTTTTCTATCAAAACCCTCACTCTCCAAGGCCGGTGAAGTACCAACAAAAACTATCGCAACATCGCTTTGAGCGGCGAGTTCGGCGGCGCGTGACCGCTCTATTTCTAATGCATCGATCGGTTCGATAAACCCTGCAGTTGCAGCAATGACTCCATGGGCCATTGAAAGTCCTGGTTGGTATACGTACTCCAATCGGACACTTTCTCCCGCAACGAGATCAATTCCTACGTGAGCTTGTGGGGCATTAAGTATCGCTGCACCTACATCATCGGAATCAGCCCCAATATTGAATTGAGCAATATCTGTACCGTTCAGAAATATTGCAAATTCCCCAACATAAGCTGCACCAACTCGATAAGAACCCGTCATCTCTGGAACAAAATCTAGTGTGACTTTCACATACTTGGTTTCCGGTATCCAGGGTTCTGCCATCCAGACCAAGTGTGATGCGTACCGTTCCTCTTCAAAAATAATTTGATTCCCTGCTCCAAAAATTTGTATCTGCATTCCAGGTTTGCGAGTGAATGGATTTCGCGCATTCAAATTATTGAATGTCGTTATGCGCGAATCTGCGGGCACACCCACACTAAACGAGACGTTATCTATGCCAAATGCTTTGGTAATTCCTTCTAGTGGTGAGACGACTTGATACGGAATCACCGTCGCGCTTCCACCACCTTGTTCTCGACCCCGTTTTGCGTGTCCTCCTATCACGGCAATTTTAGGAGAGCCTTGGAGCGGTAAAGCCTCGAGATTCTTTACTAAAACCATCCCAGCGATTGCAGCATCTTTTGCGAATCCAATAACAGTCTCTTCTGGAAATATAAATTTCTGATTTTCATTCCCTAGGGCTCCTACTCGTTTTGCAAGCAAGAGAAGTCGCTCAACCTTTTCATCAACTTTGGACTCAGATACTTCCCCCGATTTAACAGCAACTACGAGTGCGTCTCCCCAGGGGCCAAATGGTCCGGGCATAGCTAAATCAGTCGATGCATTTCCAGCCGGAATCGTCGTCCTAACTGCAGTCCAGTCGGATATAACAACGCCATCAAATCCCCACTCACCCTTCAGAGGTTCATCGAGCAATGGATTCTCACTCATAGTGGTGCCATTTACAGAGTTGTAAGCGGACATCACAAGCCAGGCTTGTGATTCACGGAGTGCGATTTCAAATGGCTTTAAATAATTTTCACGGAGGTTTGTCTCACTCGCCACGGCGTTCAGCGTAAACCGCTCATTCTCTGAGTCGTTAGCAACATAATGTTTTAGAGTCGCCCCCACGCCCCTTGACTGAGCACCCTTAACAAAATGCGCAGCAAGTTTCCCGCTCAAATATGGATCTTCGGAATAGCATTCAAAATGACGACCGCCTAATGGAGATCGATGCAGATTTATTGTGGGACCCAGGATCACGTCGACGCCCTTGCGTCTCGCCTCCGAGGCCATAACTTCCCCCAAATGACGTACGAGCTCAACATCCCAACTGGCCGCTATTGCCGTTGCTGAAGGTAAGGATAGGGAAGGATGCCTTTCATCCCACAATGCACCTCGAACTCCCGATGGACCATCAGAAAAAACGATGCTTCTTAAACCAATTTTTGGAATAGCAACTGTGGACCAAAAATCTCTCCCCGTAAGAAGGGCCACTTTCTCTTCGAGAGACAATTGGCCAACTAGATCCTTTGGGTCAAATGTCACTATATCTAGCCCTTCACGGAGCCGGCAGTCATACCTTCAACTATTTTGCGATTGAAGAACGCGAACGCAATCAAAGGAAAAATAGTTATATACAAGATGTCAGTAAACAACAGGTTCCACTGTGAATAAAACTGACCTTGGAAATTGTAAAGCGTAAGCTGGAGAGTCGAGCCGGCCCTGCCAGGGAGGAAATACAACGGATTTGTAAAATCATTAAATATTCCTACTGTTGAAATAATGATAATAGTGATCGTTACTGGTCTCAGCAATGGGAAAATAACTTTGAAATAAAGACGCCATCCTGAACATCCATCGACGATGGCCGCTTCATCCAATTCACGTGGAATAGAACCCATAAAATTACGAAACAACAGAATTGCAAAAGCCATCCCATAGGTTACTTCGATCAAGATTAGGCCTTCAATTGTCCTAAATAGGTGAAGTTTCTGTAGGACCCAGATGGTTGGAACAATTGCAGGTGGCACGATTAATGCACTAAGGACGGAGAAGTTGGCAACTCGAGTAACCCTCGATCGCTTACGCGCAATTACATAGCCCGCCATACCACTAATAATCACCAGTATTGCCACTGAAAAGAAAGTGACCAGCAATGTATTAATCGTAGCGATTCTGACGATTCCATTGCTGGAGACAAAAAGGTCGTGAAAGTTCTTAAAAAGATTCCAGTGAGTAGGAAGTGAGTAATTGAGAAAATAAGCGTCATGCTGTGTTTTGGAAGCTTGTAAGAATATGAACGACAAAGGAACAATGAAGACGATAACAGCCACGGCAACCGCGACAATATCAATCCAAAGACTACGCTTTTTCTTATGGTGCGTAATAAGTTCGAAAGATTTTTCTTGAATCGCCATCAGATATCGGACTTTCGATTGAGGAATTGAGACATTGGTAGTACCAAGATCATTACGCCAATAAAGAGAATGACATTTCCTGCTGTTGATAGGCCATAGAATCCCGCCTCGTACTGCTTGTAATTTATTGACGCTATAACGTCAGATGAGAACCCTGGACCGCCGCCTGTCATTGCCCAAATTAAATCAAATGAACGTAGGCCGCCGATAAATGAGAGCAGAATGACCGAGGCCATCGCGGGGCGGATCAATGGAACAGTGATTTTGTAAAATTGTTTTCTCGCAGATGCTCCATCTATTGCCGAAGCTTCGTAATACTCTGCCGGAATCGAGACTATGCCAGCAATGTAAATGACGGTTGCGAAACCTACACCTTTCCATACATCGACAAAGGCGACTGAAAGAAGCGGAAGTAGGTTGTTAGATGCCAGCCATCCAGGTCCTACGGCTGATATACCAAAAAGATGAGCAGCCCAAACGATGGTCGTGTTGATCATGCCGTGGAATGGATCCATGAGTTCGCTAAATGTGAATCCGATGCCAATAGTTGAAACTAAGACAGGGAAGAAGACAACGGAGCGCAAAAAGCCTTTCGTGCGAATACGCGACGTCAGAAAATTGCCAAGGTAGAGACCAATAATCACTTTTAGCGCAGAGGTGACAACCGCATAAATAATTGTGTTTCGAAAACCGATGCTTAGATTTGGATCAGAAAAATAGTTCTTAAAATTGTCGAACCCAATCCAATGGAAATTAAAGAGTGTCCAGCGTGTCATTGAAAAGAAGAAGGCCAAGAGAGTTGGAACTAAGAAGAGCAATACATATAGGAAACCGGCAGGCAAAAGTAGAGTATTGGGATAGAGCTTCGCGTGAAGAGTGCTTTTTTTGGCTTTCACAATTTCCTTACTTCTCTACCTAGGAGATGTCCCGAGCAAGTTTTACCTTACTCGGGACATCTAGGGACTAGTTACTACTTCCGGTTGTTATTACCAGCCAGGAAGGTTGAGCTGCTGTGCTTCGGCCTTAACATCCTGATCATAAAGTGCAGCACCCTTCTGAGGTGTCACTTGTCCATCACCGATTTCAACTGTGATGTTCTCGAGATTTGGTCCCTTTACTGGAGACAAGAACTCAAGTGCTGGATAGGTGGCATTTGGCTTATTGAAGTACGCCTGCATGTCCTTTGTCACTTGATCAACGTTATTAGGAAGGACAGCGCCCTTCACTGCATAAGGACCAGTTGGTGGATTTGCAGTGTTTTGAACATCTAAGCCTGCAGGTGAGTTAAAGAATGCAACGAATGCTTCAGCCGTTGCCAAGTTCTGCGTTGTCTTAGGGATGTACAGAGCAGCAGGTTCCCAAACCGTAATTCCATTGCTCTTCGCAGAGGTACCAGGAATTCCAAAGAAACCAATGTTCGATGATGCACCCGGGAATTGTGAGTCGATTGTAGGCGCAACAAAAGTCAACATTGGATACATAGCACCTGTCCCGGTAGCTAGTTCCTTGAGGCCAGTGTTGTTGTCAGCTGATGCAAAGTCCTTATTCAGGTAGCCAGCCTTGAATACTGCAGCGGCATTGTAGAAACCTTCAGCAGCAATTTTGTCCGTTGCGAACTTTGCCTTATTTGCCGTGTAGTTAGCGGCAAAATTTGGTTCAGCGGCAGCAACATTGAAGAAGTCACCTAGGAAGAATAGTTGTGAAGTCCAGGTGTCCTTGAATGTCTGAATAACTGGAGCCACACCGGTTTTCTTAATGAGTGCACAGTCAGCCATGAACTGTGCCCATGTAACAGGAACGCTCTTAATTCCAGCCTTCTTAAATACGGCCTTGTTGTAAAGAATTCCGCCACCCATTGTTGACCCGAATGGTGCACCGTAGACATGTGATCCTACGGAGACTGCTTTGTTGAAGGATGGGATGACTTCGTTCTCAATGGCCTTTACACCTGAAATATCGGTCAAGGTCGTTGTTGGGTTAAGTGCCTGGAGAAGGGATCCGCTGTTGTACTCGATGACATCATCTGCGGTTCCGGTGGATAATGAGGTCTTCGTGAAGTTATCGCCGTCGGTGCCTGATGGGCGTGAATCAACGACGACCGTCACTGTGGGATTAGCCTTCTCAAAGGCAGTTGCCATGGCATTCAAAGTAGCCTGGGCCGCGGTCGAATTATCGCCAGAAACGTGGATAGTGATGTTATCCGCGTGAGCCGGAACGATTGACATCGTTAAGGCCAAAGCGGTTGGGATTGCGGCTGCCAGCGCTTTAGCTGGCGTGGCCTTAAATAGCTTCAATTCGTTCCTCCTAGAGATTGGATTTAGGGTTTTTTAGGTCCTAAATTGAATCGTTTCAATTACACGGAAATCTAAATGAGTGACCACGTTCGGTCAAGCCGACTTTGATAACAAATGCGTAACGATTTATAGCGGCGGTAGTCCCCCAAGACCCTCGTGGGTACGTAAAAGGGTGACATGTTTAGGCTCAAGTTCCTGGATGGAAGAGACTCCCAAGAGTTTCAATGACCGACCCATCTGTGCTTGGAGGATTGCTAAGGCTCGCTCAACCCCGGCTTGGCCACCTGCCATCAAACCGTACAGATATGCACGACCTACGTAGGTGAATTGAGCTCCCAGTGCAATTGCCGCTAGAACGTCTGCGCCATGCATAATCCCAGTGTCCAGGTGCACCTCTAAATCTTTTTTCAATTCACGACGGACATTGGGCAATAAGTGCAATGGAATTGGAGCCCGATCGAGTTGCCGACCACCATGATTAGAAAGCAAAATTGCGTCGACGCCATAGTCAGCACAGCGTTTGGCATCTTCCAAAGTCTGTACTCCCTTAATGGTGAGCGTTCCTGACCACTGTTCTCGAATCCACTTCAGGTCTTCAAATGTCATTGTTGGATCAAACATATAGTCCAGCAGTTCACCCACAGTCCCATTCCAATGGGACATGGAAGCAAACTGAAGGGGTTCTGATGTAAGAAAGTTCCACACCCACTCAGGACGTGGAATTGCATTAATTACTGTTTTCAGACTTAGCTGCGGAGGAACAGTAAGTCCATTTCTTGAATCTCGAAGGCGCGCTCCTGAAACTGGCACATCTACCGTTAGCATCAAGTTTTTGACGCCAGCCTCTTGCGCACGCTTTACCAAAGCCATACTTCCTTCACGGTCTTTCCACATGTACAACTGGAACCAATTAGTTCCGTGGGGAGCAGCGGCTACGACATTCTCAATTGAAGTGGTGCCTAATGTGGAAAGCGTGAAAGGAATTCCGAATTTTTCGGCTGCACGAGCCCCGGCTCGCTCCCCTTCGGAATGCATCATGCGAGTAAATCCGGTAGGAGCTATACCTACTGGCATCTCAAACGTACTCCCGAGTGTCGTTTGCTTAAGAGAAGCTTGAGATACGTCTTGCAAAATATTGGGTTCAAATTGCAAGTCAAGGAAAGCCTGCCGCGCCCGAGCCAAGCTGACTTCTGACTCCGCTGCGCCGTCGGTGTAGTCGAAGGGCCCTTTAGGAGTTCGGCGTTTTGCAATTTCGCGCAGATCCCAAATTGTCAACGCCTCTGAAAGGCGCTTCTGCTTGCGCTTCAGCGTTGGAGCGCGAAATCGGAGCAACGGAGCAAGTTCACGCACACGTGGAATTTGTCGATTAATATTTGAATTGGGCACAACAGTCCTCCCCGAATTACAACCGCAAAAGTTTTACGGCTTTTTATTGGGGGTAATTGAACGGGTTGATTGCCTAATAATCAACTGCGGTTGAAATTCAACCCGTTGATGAATATGCCTGCTTGGATCTTCGCACTCGGAAATAACGAGTTCCGCAGCTGCATAACCCAGCTGGTACTTCGGTTGCGATATAGAAGTTAACGGAACATTTGCATTGGCAGCGAAATCAATATCGTCATAGCCGATCACACTCACGTCTTCGGGAACGCTCTTATTAATGTTTCGAAGGGCTCGAATTGCTCCAAGGGCAATCAGGTCATTTCCGCAGATAATCCCAGTAAAAGTAATTCCTTTTTGATCAATGTAGGAGGTCAACATGGCATCTGCACTCTGGGCAGTCATCGCATCGATGCGTAACGTTTGCAATATTGGACGCTCAACTTTAGGTAGCGCAGCAATCGCAGTCAAAATTCCTTTTTCGCGTTCAGCAACTTGTGGAATCGACTTAGCGCCCGTTAATAAAAGAATTTTACGATGGCCACCTTCAACAAGGTGTTTAAGTGCTAAAGATCCCCCCGTTGCGTCATTCACGGCAACGCTACACGCTTCAATTCCTGAAGCGGGGCGATCAACGAGCGCCAACCCGATGCCACGTTCTGTAATTGATGTAAGTGCCTTGTTAGTTGCTCTCGCCGGAGTAATTAATATTCCTTGGACATTTTGGGAAGTAAGTACGTCGAGATATTGATCCTCTTTCTGTGAACTCTCATCTGTGTTGCAAAGAATGACAACATATCCGGCCTTGAGCGCAGCATCATTTACGCCTTTTGCCAACTCTGTAAAAAATGGGTTAGCGATATCTGGAACCACGAGCCCCAAGATGTGGGTGCGACCAGCTCGTAAAGTGCGTGCCGATGCATTGGGTACGAAACCAAGTTCCACAATTGCTTTACGAACTTTGTGTAGTGTTTCTGGTGCAAGAACTTCAGGCTTGTTTATTGCATTCGATGCGGTACCCATCGATACGCCAGCCCGTTTAGCTACATCACGAATACTGGCGCTCATTATTGAAACGATACATGACTTGTCGAAAATTCAATGCCGAGGGACATTGACTAGCGAACTTCGTCGTTCTAAGGTACGGTTTAAGTTGAAACGATTCAACCCCGGCACGTACGCTTGGATGAAGTGAGGTGGAGGACCCATGTCTGCGATTGAGCGAGCTAAAGAAGTTTTAAGTTGGCTAAATATCGAGACTCCATCCTGGGCCTATGGAAATTCGGGGACTCGTTTCAAGGTGTTTGCGCAAGCCGGAGTTCCACGCGATCCCTTTGAAAAAATTGCCGATGCTGCGCAGGTCCATAAGTTCACAGGATCTGCTCCAACAGTCGCACTCCATATCCCTTGGGACAAAGTTTCAGATTACAAAGTTCTCGCCGATGTTGCCCAGGATCAAGGAGTATCCCTTGGCACGATTAATGCAAACACATTCCAAGATGATGATTACAAGTTAGGAAGTGTTTGCCACCCAGATCCGGCAGTTCGTAAAAAGGCTGTTACACATCTTCTTGATTGCATTGAAATCATGAATCAAACAGGAGTACGCGATTTAAAACTTTGGTTTGCAGACGGAACCAATTATCCGGGTCAGGACAATATCTCTGATCGCCAGAACCGGTTGGCAGAATCTCTACAACAAACTTATGCGCATTTGTCAGGAAATCAACGTTTATTGCTTGAATATAAATTCTTTGAGCCAGCGTTTTATCACACAGATGTCCCAGATTGGGGAACATCTTTTGCTCATTGCCTCAACTTAGGTGAGAGAGCTTTTGTCTGCGTCGATACTGGCCACCATGCACCGGGCACCAACATTGAGTTCATCGTCGCGGTTCTGCTTCGTGCTAAAAAGCTCGGCGCCTTCGACTTCAACTCACGTTTTTATGCCGACGACGACCTAATTGTTGGAGCTGCCGACCCATTCCAGCTATATAGAATTATGCACGAAGTAAATGCAAACGGTGGATTTGGTGTTGGTTCACCTGTCTCCTTCGTTTTAGATCAATGTCACAACATTGAAGGAAAAATTATCGGACAAATTCGTTCAATCATGAATGTGCAAGAGGCTGTTGCAAAGGCAGTAATAGTTGATCATAATGCACTTAAGCGTGCGCAGGTATCGGGCGATGTCTTAGAGGCAAATTCGATCATCATGGATGCCTTTAATACCGATGTGCGACCTATTGTTGCTGACTGGCGGATCGAGCACGGCCTTCATCCTGATCCAATAAGTGCCTTCAAAGCTTCCGGGTATTTGCGAAAGATCGAGGGAGAGCGTGTTGGAGGAAACCAAGCGGGGTGGGGAGCATGAGTCTGAAACTAGATGAGCTTTCCCCATCAGTTGGAGAACTGATAGCGCGCTCAAATCGACTTGGTTCTGATCCTAAGGTAACTAATTATGCGGGAGGCAATACTTCTGCAAAGGGAGAGGTCAGAGATCCCGTCACTGGAGAAGTCACCTCGCTTACGTTCGTAAAAGGTTCCGGCGGAGATCTAGGTACTTTAAAAGCATCTGGATTGGCAGTGCTCTACACAGAGAAAGTCCGGAACTTAGTAAATGTCTTTCCTGGCCCAGAACGTGAAGATGAAATGGTGGAATTATTCGACTTCTGTCTTTATGGAAAGGGTGGGGCCGCCCCCAGTATTGACACAGCAATGCATGGGTTAGTGGAGAGGAATCACGTTGATCACCTTCACCCAGATTCAATTATTGCCTTCGCCACTGCAGTTAACGGGGAAGAATTAACGAGAGAGTGCTTTGGCGACGAAATCCTCTGGGTGGATTGGCGTCGTCCCGGGTTTGCATTAGGAATTGATATCGCAAAAATCGCCAGCGAAAACCCAAATGCCAAGGGCTGCATCCTTGGTGGACATGGATTAACAACCTGGGCGGATACAAGTGAGGAATGTGAAAAACGATCGCTTGAAGCAATATCAAAAGCTGAAAGATTCATCTCCCAGCTAGCCCATCCTTCTCCATTTGGTGAAGTCGTAAAAGAAAATCTTCCTTTATCCCCTGAAGCTAGAAGAGCACGCGCCGCAAAGTTAGCTCCGACTCTTCGCGGTTTAGCGTCTCAAGACGCACGAATGGTCGGACACTTTAACGACTCAGAAGTAGTACTGGAATTTACCTCACATGACTTGTTAAATAAGTTGGCTGCGCTCGGAACTTCCTGTCCAGATCATTTCTTACGTACAAAAGTCTCTCCTATGGTTTTGGATACTGCGCCAGATGCCCCACTTGACGAAGTTATAGTCCGAGCAAAAGAGTTGCATGCCGCATATCGCGTTGCGTACGCCGAGTATTACACTCGACACGCTTTACCCGAAAGTCCAGCCATGCGCGGTGCTGACCCAGCGATTATTTTGGTTCCAGGCGTTGGCATGTTCAGTTATGGCAAAGATAAGCAAACGGCTCGCGTCGCCGGTGAGTTTTATGTAAATGCGATTAATGTCATGAAGGGCGCGCAATCGCTATCCTCGTATGCGCCTATCAGCGAATCAGAAAAGTTTAATATCGAATATTGGGAGTTAGAAGAGGCAAAGCTTCGCCGACTCCCCTCCCCGAAGAAACTACAAGGCCAAATCGCACTTGTTACAGGCGCTGCTTCAGGAATTGGTCGTGCCATCGCCGAACGTTATGTCGCTGAAGGCGCGTGTGTCGTCATCGCAGATCGTGATTATGAAGGCGCTAAGAATCTGGCAAATGAACTAGGGGGACCAGATAAAGCGATTGCCGTTCTCGTCGATGTCACTGATGAAACAGCGGTTGAAGCAGCTGTTGATTCTGCTGTCTTAGCCTTTGGCGGGCTAGACATATTGATCAATAATGCTGGCTTATCGCTGAGCAAGTCCTTAATAGAAACTACCGTTGCAGATTGGGATTTGCAGCACAATGTGATGTCGAAGGGCTCTTTTCTATTTTCCCGTGAAGCCGCTAAACCGCTCATTGCTCAGAACATGGGTGGAAATATCATCTATATTTCAAGTAAAAATTCCATATTTGCAGGTCCTAACAACATAGCTTATGGCGCTACCAAGGCTGATCAAGCTCACCAAGTACGCCTACTTGCCGCTGAGCTTGGGCAGTACAAAATTCGAGTTAATGGCATTAATCCTGATGGAGTAGTTAAAGGGTCAGGAATTTTTGCTTCGGGATGGGGAGCAAATCGCGCTGCTGTTTACGGAGTCGAGGAAGAGAAACTTGGGGAGTACTACGCGCAGCGAAGTATTCTCAAATTGGAAGTCCTTCCGAGCCATATTGCTGCAGCAGCGTTTGCCCTCGTTAGTGGTGACCTTCCGCTTACGACTGGACTCCATATACCCGTTGACAGCGGCGTAGCAGCGGCATTTTTGCGCTAACCAATGGGCAACTATGCAGCGATAGATCTGGGTGCATCTAGCGGTCGCGTCGCAGTAGGAATTTTTGAAAATGGAAAATTCGAACTTGACCTCATCCATCGTTTTGAAAACTACCAGAAGAGTTCGCGTCCAGGTGAAGTTTTGTGGGACTGGGATGTCATAACTTCCGAAATAATCAAAGGGCTAAGGCTGGCTCGCAAAAAATACCTGCTTAACTCAGTTGCAGTAGATGCATGGGCTGTCGACTACGTTCTCTTTAACGACCATGGCGCAATATCAGCACCGATTTATGCTTACCGAGATGATAGAACTGACGGCAGAATGGAAATTGTCGCCAATGACTTTGGTGCTGAAAAAATTTACCGCCACACTGGGATTCAGTTTCAACCGTTCAACACTTTGTACCAACTATTGGCGAGTAAGGATGCAGGGCAATTAGACAGCACTTTCTTTCTCCTCATTCCAGATGCAATAAATAATTTTCTATGTGGAAGCACATCAACAGAACGCACCAATGCCTCAACGACGCAAATATATGATCACGCTACGGGTGACTGGTATTGGGAGCTTGCGGAAGCTCTAAATATTCCTCGATCGATATTTCCGAAACTCCACAACCCGATGACTCAATTAGGCCAAATAACAGGCCATGGAGATCTGGATGGGATTCCAGTTGTTGCCGTTGGTTCGCACGATACTGCTTCTGCGATTGCCGGAACACCTTTGTCCGCGGAAGGAAACGAGATCTACATTTCAAGTGGCACCTGGTCCTTAGTAGGGTCAGAAATTCACCAATATTTTGCAACGGAAGCCGCGCGCCAAGTTAATTTAACGAATGAATTAGGCGTAAATCAAACGGTTCGCCTCCTCAAAAATGTATCGGGGATGTGGATAATCTCCGAGTGCTTGAAAGATTGGGCAGACCAAGGTATTCATCTCACCGTTCAAGAGCTCATTGAAGGAGCGAGTACTAGCAATATCGTTGCTCGATTTGATCCTAGCGATCCACTCTTTCTGCATCCGGGACAAATGGTTGATCGTATTAATTATTACTTAAGAATTCATGGAGAAACTGAGCTAGCCAATCCCTTTGATATAGCCCGCTGCGTGTTTGAGAGTTTAGCCGCGTCATATAAAGAGGCAATTGCAGAAATCACAGAAGTGACCCAATTGGATTACAAGAAGATTCACGTTGTAGGTGGAGGATCTGCCAACACTCTCTTAAATCAATTGACCGCTGATTACACGGGATTACCCGTGAGCACCGGCCCCATAGAGGCTACCCTCGTTGGAAATGTGGGGCTGCAAGCAATTGCGCGCGGCACACTCCGTGATTTAGACGAACTTCGTCACCTTATTTCAGAGAGCTTCCAACTCAATGAATACAAACCTATGAAAGGTAATCGCCATGAACATGCCTACTGAAGAACAACAAGATAACCTGACACGAGTCACAAGAATTAAGCATCAATATCCTTCAGAAATCATTGGATTACCCATAACCACTCCTTTGCTCACGTGGGAGGTACAGAGTGATCGGAGCGATGCTGTTCAACTCGGCTATCAGTTTATGGTCACAGATGAATTCGGCATCACTTCGCCTAGTGAGATTTTTTTGGGAGCAGAATCTGTAGAGGTAGCTGTAGATGGACACATTAATACAGCTCGTCAAGAAAAACGATTTCAAGTTCGAGTTGCAACGCAATATGGCTGGACCGCTTATAGCCCGGTTTCAATGTATGAAACAGGATTAGCTTCGCCTGAGGAATTTGTTGCAGTCGCAATTGGGGATGGAAGTTCTCACGGATCCCCATCTCCACTTCTACGTAAAAAGTTTGAAGTGCAGAATTCGATTTCAAAAGCTCGACTTTATGTTACTTCTCGTGGAATAAATACAACATACATCAACGGGCAAAAAGTAAGTGATGAATTTTTCACCCCGGGCTGGACTGCATACGACGATCGGAATACATATTTAACTTTCGATGTAACCCAATTGTTGGAACAAGGTGCAAATGTAATCTCTGCGGAGCTAGGTGACGGCTGGGAGCGCGGAAAACTCGGTTTCATGGAGAAATACGACAACTATGGCAGCGATATTTACCTCTTAGCACAACTGGAAATCACTTTAAGCGATGGATCGCGCCAAACGGTAACTACTGATTCAAGCTGGAAGACTTCAAACGGTGAAATTCGCAACGAATCGATTTATGATGGAACAACAATTGACTATACAAAGCAGCAACTAGGCTGGCATTTGGCCAACTTTGATGACTCTGCCTGGAGTAAGGTCACAACATACGATTTTGACAAATCATCACTTACACCGCGAATTTCACCTAAGGTCCGAAAGATTGCAGAATTCGTAGGCACAGTATTAGCCACGGATGATCGCACTTTGTTGGATTTCTCTCAGAACATTTCAGGCTGGGTCCAACTTGTAGTCGATGGCAAGAGAGGTGATGTAGTTACAGTCCGTCACGCAGAGGTGTTGGAACCTGGACCTAAGCTACACACGGCCGCGCTTCGAACTGCGAAAGCAACTGATGTCTATGTACTTGGGCATGATGGTGTGAACATTCTTGAACCGGTATTTACTTTCCACGGTTTCCAATATGCGGAAGTAACTGGTCCTGCAAAATTCGTCTCAGCAATAGGAATTGCAATCAGTTCCACAGCTGAAAAACGGAGTGAATTTAATAGTTCAGATGTCAGACTCAATCGCCTCTATGACAATGTCGTCTGGTCGGCGAGAGATAACATGGTTTCAGTCCCTACCGACTGTCCACAAAGAGATGAACGTTTAGGTTGGACAGGCGACGCCCAAGCCTTTGCCATGACCGCCAATACTCTCTTTGATGTGGAGAGTTTTTGGAGGAGCTGGTTAATCGACCTCGAATTAGATCAGGATTCTAAAGGGAATGTTGCAGCGGTCGTGCCAGATGTTCTTCGCAAGCAGCCAGTAATCGATGGTGGTGATTGGGTCATTATGGGACGCGCTGGTTGGGCAGATGCCGCAACAATCGTTCCGTGGTCGATTTATGAGTCGTATGGCTCTATCGATATCCTCAAGCAGCAACTTCGCAGTATGCGTTGTTGGGCTGACGCGCTAGATAATCGTCGTAAGGGAGCTCAATTTCTCCCTACCGAATTCCAATTTGGAGATTGGTGCGATCCAGATGCACCTGAGGATCAGCCTTGGAAGTCGAAGGTTTCGGCGGACTTTGTATCGAATGCATTCTTCGTCCACACCGCAGATCTCGTGGCAGCTGCCGAAGGAATTGTTGGATCCCCTGCAGGGGTTACTAAATATTCCGAAATGGCGCAGACACTTCGGCAAAATATTTGGCAGCAAATGGGCGAAGAGGCCAAAACCACTACGGCAGGCTGCGCTATCGCCCTTGAGTTCAACATCGTGCCTGAGGAAGAACGCTCCGATGTAGCTCAGATCTTGGCAGATAAAGTTATTGCAGATGAAGGCAGGATTACTACAGGATTCCTAGGAACTCCATTGATCCTTCATGCACTTTCAAAGACAGGACACTTTGACGCTGCCTACACGATGCTCATGCGCAGAAAGATTCGTTCGTGGTTGTATCAAGTCGACTCTGGTGCAACAACGATTTGGGAGCGCTGGGAAGCTATTCGAGAAGATGGAAGTATCCATCGTGGAGAAATGGCAACCGCCTCAGAACATCAAGAAAACGCATCCATGATCAGTTTCAATCATTACGCTTATGGAGCTGTGATTGATTGGGTATATCGCAATGTCGCTGGTATTGCTCCGGTCATAACTAACCCGGGATATCGCGAAATCCTTTTTGCCCCACGACCAGCCAGAGGATTCACCTACAGTAAGGCGAGCATCCACACCCCATATGGAACCACCGCTATCGACTGGAAAATCAATCAAAGTAATGCGCTAGAAGCGTCGATAGAAATTCCATTTGGAAGCACTGGAATCATTGATTTCCCTACCACAGATTCCTCAAGAATTTTGATCAACGGAATCCCCAATTCAAACGGCGCCAGACTCACCTACGGCACGTACAAGATACTTGTTGAGAATCCTAAATTGGTGCAATACAAGTAGTTCGAGGACAAGTAGCAGGAAAAATGGTGCCGATATACCGGAATTGATGGTGGAATTTCCGGTAGTGACAGGAGGGTGACTAGCACCTATTCCTACCATTCTTTAAGGTTGCATTAAGCGTGGATTCTGTACACTTGGGGACTCATGAGACGCCGTTCTAGCCTTCGAGTAGTTGCCCTTATATCGGGTACGGTCATTGTGTCGATCGTCCTTGGCGGAGCGCTTTCATACCTCTTTATTCAAAAGAGTCCCACCGAAATTAAGTTTGCTCCTCTTGTGAAGCACCAAGATCTTCCTAAGCGGCGGATGGAGACTTTTGCACAATCCACACAAATCGTACTCCCCGCGGATACTTCCTCATATGTAAATTCATCGTGCCCAGCCCTTTCGCCCAACTGGGTTACCGAAGAAAATCAGAAGCCAGGCATTCATATGACCGCGAGCGATTGGAAACATCTAGACCTCTATACCGTGCACGGTAGCGCGCTTTGGTTGGATCAAAGTGCATACTCATGTGGCAATTCCATTGATATTCATGCCGCCCTATATTCCTCAAATAGTGCACCCGTATCTAAAGCCCCTCGAACATTTGCAGCCTGGCGCATCGGCTATTACAACGGATCCGGTGCGCGCGAAGTGTGGCGGTCTACGCCAATCAAGTTAAAAATGGGAAAAGCGATTACCTCGCATGAAGCAACGAGGTATACCGAAACCAATTGGCCAGTAACCACCACGGTAACAATTGGAAACGGTTGGACGCCCGGTTTCTATTTGATGGTTGCACTGTCTGGGACAAATCAAATTGACAGTGTTGCCCCGTTCATCGTGCGAAGCCCACTCGGCTCATCCAAACTTTTAATGATGCAGTCTTTTCTCACTTGGGAGATGTACAACAGCTTTGGCGGACGATCAGGTTACCTAGGGCCTGGAAAAGACGGCAATACGGATTCTGATGAGAGAAGTCGCCTCGTCTCATTTGATCGGCCGCTACTTGGAAGTGGCGCATATTCAGTACAAAGGGATGCTATTCCTTTTATTCAATGGGCTGAAAAAGAAGGTTTGAGCATTGATCAGGAAAGCGATCTAGATATCAATAAGTGGCCGTCAATTACCACAAAATATTCTGCGCTCATCATCGGTGGGCACGCCGAATATTTCACGAGAAAAATGTTTAATACATTGATCGCAGACCGCAATATTGGAGTTAATATCGCAATACTGGGTGGCAATACTGCCTATTGGCAGGCTCGCCTTGAACCATCAAAATTCGGACCTGACCGACATGTCGTTATGTACAGGGATGCAACCGAGGACCCGGATACCAATGTCAATGAAGTAACGCTCGAATTTAGCAATAAGCGGGTCAACACTCCACCTAACTTAATTTCTGGGGAGCAGACTGATGGCGTGCACGTCTATGGAACGCTTGATCCCGTCAAAATACCAATTTGGCTCCATGTGCCTACTAATCAGAGCATCGCTGGCGTCTCCAGTGACACGGAGGCAGAGGCGACTACGCCCAATAAGGCGCAGCCACCAAATGTTCACGTGATTTACAGTGGGGTAATGTCATGGAGAGATCCGGGACACGACGCCTCCATAAAGAAGGATCCGCTAGCTCAGGTTGACTGGATCGGCTTCCCGTCTGGAAGCGCGGTTTTCAATGCCGGAATAACCACCTGGAGTTGCCAGCTCTCCGATGCATGCGTTGACCTGCCGTTCAAAGCCCAATCCCAAGATTTAATTCGAAATATCACCCTGCAAGTGCTGACCTTGTGGCAAACTCCAAAGGTTGGAGCCTCGCTTCGCGAATAAGGCTGAAACTAGATTTGATACCCAAAGTTGGCGTAAAACACATACTTCAAAGGGGTAGCACTCGCAATTAGGCTGTGAATCTCCCTATAACTTAGCCAAAATTTCCCCTAGTTAGATAGGGGAGAACATGAGCGCTTTAGACCTTGCCAGATGGCAATTCGGTATCACAACCGTGTATCACTTTATCTTTGTTCCGATCACCATAGGTTCTGGCTTTCTTGTCGCCGGATTTCAAACCGCTTGGTATCGCACAAATAAAGATCAGTATTTGCGGGCGACCAAATTTTTCGGGAAGTTATTCCTCATCAATTTTGCGATTGGTATAGTAACGGGGATCGTTCAAGAATTTCAATTCGGAATGAACTGGTCCTCATATAGCCGATTCGTCGGAGACATCTTCGGTGCTCCGCTCGCAATGGAAGGGTTGTTAGCTTTCTTCTTGGAGAGCACATTCTTAGGCATGTGGATCTTTGGATGGGATCGACTTTCAAAGAAATTGCATCTAGCAACAATCTGGCTCGCCGCCACTGGAACCCTACTATCGGCTTACTTCATCCTTGCTGCTAATGCATTTATGCAACACCCCGTCGGGTACACACTCAATGGTGCACGAGGACGCGCAGAGCTCACAAGCATCTTCAAAGTACTGACAAATTCAACGGCGCTTGCCGCCTTCTTCCACACGATTCCATCGGCATTCCTTACGGCAGGTGCATTATTTGCAGCTGTCGCTGCATGGATGATTTTCCACAACAAGGATGTAGAAGTCGCAAAGCCTGCGCTCAAAGTTGGACTTATAACGGTGCTGATCGCATTTGTTCTTGTCGCAGTATCTGGCGACACAACGGCTCGTTTAATGACAAAACAGCAACCCATGAAAATGGCCGCAGCTGAAGCCGTTTATGACACCAAGGCAAATGTGCCATTTTCGCTCCTGACTATTGGAACTTTGAATGGCAGCAAGTCGGTATTTCAAATCGGACTTCCTTCAGTTCTCTCATTCATGGCAACTGGTAATGTGAATGGAACAGTTGAGGGAGTAAATAACCTCGAAAAGAGCTATGAAGCCAAGTATGGGCCTGGGAATTACAAACCAAATATCCCATTTGCTTATTGGAGTTTTAGACTCATGATTGGGTTCGGTGCGCTTGCAGCGCTTATTGCATTGATCTCACTCTTCTTCCTACGCCAGGGACGATTCCCTCGCAAGCGTTGGTTTATGCGGAGTCTGCTCGTCATGCCATTTCTACCAATTTTGGCGAACTCCTTTGGTTGGATCTTTACTGAAAGTGCTCGGCAACCATGGGTTGTCTTTGGCTTATTCAAAACCGCAGATGGCGTCAGCCCAGGAGTAAGCGCTGCCAGCGTTCTCTTCACGATGGTTTCATTCACTTTAATTTACGGAGTCCTTGCAGTTATCGAGGTTGGGCTCATGGTTCGAACAGTAAAAGTTGGCCCAGAGCCAATCACCAAAAACGAAGATTACGCAACATTAACGATGGCTTACTAAGGAGAATCGAAAATGTCACTTAATTCATTCTGGTTCGTCATCATCGCAGTTCTCTGGATTGGTTATTTCATCCTAGAAGGTTTTGACTTCGGCGTAGGAATTCTCTTGCCAGTAGTTGCAAAGAATCAATCTGAACGGCGAGCAGTCCTCACAACGCTTGGACCACTGTGGGATGGAAATGAGGTCTGGTTGTTGGTAGCGGGAGGTGCAACATTTGCGGCATTTCCTGAATGGTATGCAACTTTATTCAGCGGCTTCTACCTACCGCTCTTCCTCATTCTCGTTTCCCTCATAGTCCGCGGTGTTTCGTTTGAATATCGCAGCAAATACGGAAGTGAAAAATGGCGGTCGCGTTGGGACCTCGCAATTACCATTTCGAGTTTCCTTCCTGCATTACTTTGGGGAGTCGCTTTTGCAAACATCGTTCGCGGTGTTCCACTGACTAAAACTGCAGCTGGCTACATTCAGTATTCGGGTGGATTCTGGAACCTACTCAATCCGTTTGCGCTATTAGGTGGACTCACGACTCTTTCCCTCTTTGTCTCACATGGTGCTTATTTCTTGGCTCTAAAGACAGATGGGGAAATCCGCACTCGTGCAAACAACATTGGACAAAAAATGGGATTACTCACAGCCCTGCTTGCAGTAATTTTCTTGGGCTGGGTTCTTCTCGGACTCACCTCTAAGGGTGGCGTTATTGCAGGATCGGTCGTTGTGGTGGTTGCATGGCTCACCGCGCTGGGCGCAAACGCAAAGGGTAAAGAGGGATATGCATTCCTATTTAGCGCGATTGCAACGGGAGCTGTAGTAATCACACTGTTCACGGGGCTCTATCCGAACGTTATGCCGAACATAACTGCTGGTGGAGTAGGGCTCAACATATTCAATGCTTCTAGCACGCATTACACCCTCGGCGTTATGACGTGGGTCGCGGTAATCATGACACCTATCGTCCTGCTCTACCAAGGTTGGTCGTATTGGGTATTTAGAAAGCGGATCAATCCAAATCAGATTTCTTCCCCAGAGACGGGAGTTTTGGATACCGTCCACTAGTGAAAACCTTTGACCCCCGGCTATTGCGGTACTCACGCAGTAGCCGGGGATTTATTTTAGCGATCGTACTGATGGCCGCAGTCACTGCAGTGCTGACAGTTGTACAGGCGTACCTGATGGTTGATCTCATCTGTAAAGTTTTTCAAAGGAATCAGAGTTTTCATCAACTAGGAGACGAGGTGTGGTTTCTCCTTTGCGTTTTTCTTATGCGCTCTGCACTGGCACTCTTCAATGATCGAATCGTGGCAGCAGCGAGCAATAAGATGCGAGGCGAACTACGAAGTGAAGTTGTCCGCAAAACCTTAGAAAATAATGGAACTGATGCTGCAGATATAGGTGCAACTCAGTTAGCACTTTTGGTGTCAAAAGGAATCAATAACTTGGATAGTTATTTTGCCAAGTTTCTCCCGCAGCTTTTTATAGCATCGATAGTTCCCATTGTCGTCGGCGCTTGCATTGCATGGCGTGACTGGGAATCAGGCGGGATTATCCTTCTAACGCTTCCCCTCATTCCAATATTTGGAATCATGATTGGGAAATTTACTGCTAGCTCGACAAGCAAGAAATGGCAGACACTCGGTGTTTTAAGTAATTACTTTATTGACCTCATTAGTGGACTCTCGACACTTAAGGTATATGGACGCGATAAGTTACAGAGCAAGCGGATTAAAGAAGTAGGCGATAAATATCGCAATGAAACGATGAAGGTTTTGCGGGTCTCTTTCTTGTCATCCCTAGCACTGGAATTAGTGGCTACGCTCTCGGTGGCGCTACTGGCGGTCACTATCGGACTCCGCCTCGTCCATGGGTCGATGCCATTATCCGCAGGGCTATTTGTATTGGTCTTGGCACCTGAGGTCTATTGGCCGATTCGACAGGTCAGCGCCTATTTCCACGCTGCGGCAGATGGGATTGCAACGTTCGACCAATTATTTGCAATCTTTGAAAAGCAGCCAATTACGGGCACGCTCACTCCTCGTCAAATTGATGCCATCGAATGGAGTGAACTTACGATCGATTACCCAGACCGCACGCGCGTGACTATTCCTTCGGGGCGAGCTGAAGTTGGTTCAATCCACGCAATACTGGGGCCTTCAGGTGCGGGCAAATCCACATTAGCAAGAATTTTGCTCGGGTTTCTTACTCCGACTCAAGGAAGAGTCATCGTGCATTCGGATCTTGGAGCTGTCTCATTTGAAGACCTCAATATTAATCAGTGGCGTGAGTTAGTGGCCTGGCAACCTCAAGAACCGAAATTCCCGATCGGCACTGTCGCACAAATACTTCGTCATGCAGATCCACAGGCGAGTGACGATGAATTAATTCAGACCTTACAGAGCGTCGAGCTTAATATTGATGACCTACCACATGGCCTGCTTACTGAATTAGGAACAGTTAGGCAAAAATTATCCATTGGTCAATTACGAAAGATTGCATTGGCTCGAGCAATTCTCAAGCGTGCCCCGTTACTAATACTTGATGAGCCCACTGCATCGGTTGACGATGTATCTGAAACTGCCATTGCCGAATTACTCAGACAATACTCCGAGGCGAATTCGATTGTCATTCTGATTTCGCATCGTGACTCGTTGATTGACTATTCTCATTCTTCAACACTGATTGGGAGTGTGGGATGAGAGCTTTATTAAAGATATTTCGAAACGAGTGGCGTGGCATGGGCGCCGCAGTACTGTTAGGTGGCGCCTCGCTCGGAGCAGCAGTGGGATTACTCGCCACAAGTGCTTGGTTGATTTCCATGGCTTCAACAGAGCCTCCGGTACTCGTACTTGAAGTCGCAATAGTGAGTGTCCGTTTCTTTGGTTTATCGCGTGGAGTACTTCGTTATGCAAGCAGGCTTTTGGAACATGACAGCGCTTTAAAATTGCAGACAACTATTCGGATAAAGATTTATGAAAGTTTCCGCGAGGCGCTACCAACTTCATTTTTCACGGTGCGCCGCGGCAATTTTCTCTCTCAAGTGGTTGAGGATGTAGAGCTCGCGCAAGACTTATGGCTACGAATTGCCTCCCCCTGGCTTTCGGGGGTTATATCGGGAGTATGTGGCGTCACGATTATTCACTGGCTTCTTCCCGCTTGCGGGGATGTTGTGGCGCTCATTTTCTTGCTAGCAGTATTCCTCATTCCTTTCTTAGCCACGTTATCGGGGGTAAAACCAGCGGTATTCATGAATGATCAAGAAGAGGGCAATAAGGGCTACGAAGCGCTCTTGTTTGAGCAAGTCATGCAAATTGCGGAGTCCACTCCGGAAGCCTTGGTTTTTGGATACGACCAACTTTTGGTCTCACAGATTGAGTATGAGCAAGCGAAGATATCGAAAATGGAACGTGATAATGCAGCGCAGTCTGGTTTGGCTAGTGCAAGCTATTACTTATTGCTCGGTGTAACGATATTTCTTTCGCTTTCATTCGCCGCACACGGTGCGCTCACACATCATTTGGCTGGTATCAATGTTGCGGTGATTACTCTGCTTCCATTAGCAATATTTGATGGACTCAGCGGATTGCCAAATGCTTTTTCTCAGCTGCCATTAATCATGGGGGCAGTTCGCAACATATCCCCTATGTTAAATTCCGAAACTTCCAATCCTGATCAATATGCACAGCTCAATGAAATAGCATCACTTTCGCTTATCGGATTGAAACCCCAATTTGATGGAGACACTCATATAGATACACCATCAATAACGGCCACAATTAATAGGGGCGAAACAGTCGTGGTTTCAGGGCGGTCGGGAGCTGGCAAATCTTCTATCGTTCATGCGCTCGTAGGTTTAATGCCTCATACCGGCTCCATTATGATCAATGAAGAGGTTGTTGACTCCCTGAACTTTGATGATGTTGCGACAATGCTGCAGGATGACTACTTATTTGGAACTTCAATTAGGGAGAACCTCAAAATTGGTAGCCCGTCTGCTACCGATGAAGGATTGTTAGAGGTCCTAGAGATTGTGGAATTGCGCGAATTCGTGGAGCGCCTCCCATCTGGTTTGGATACCGTCGTTGGCTCACTCGGTTACAACTTTTCGGGTGGGGAGAAACAACGATTTAAATTAGCGAGGGTACTGCTTCGCAACGCACCAATATTTATTCTCGATGAACCTTACGAATTTCTCGATTCAAGTCAAGTCACTCGGATAAGCACCCGTATCGACCAGTTCTTGTCAGATCGAATCGTTCTTATTGTCTCCCACCTTCCGCTGAACATTAAGGCAGTTACCATCTCGCTATAGAACAGGCTAATCTCTGCCTACCGGCGTAAAGAAGGTGGTTCAAGTGGCTACGACAGCGACAACTCGCACATTAGGTACATACGAAGTCTCGGCAGTAGGTCTAGGGTGCATGCCACTCTCGATGCCTAAAGAGAGAAATCGTTGGATTCTGGATGATCCAGGACATGCGATCGGGGTTATTCACGCCGCTTTAGATGCCGGCGTTCAATTGCTTGATACTGCTGATATCTACGCTCCAATGTGGAACTCCATGGGACATAACGAGCGCATTGTTGGTGAGGCGTTTCGGACATGGAACGCGTCGGCCGAAGTGAAGTCAAAAATTGTGCTGGCAACTAAAGCTGGGATCACGCGGGCTCAGGGTGATAATTGGTTCGGGATTGCAGGCCGTAATGCAAATAAGCATTATTTGTATCGCGCGGTCGAGGCATCAGCTGAGCGCTTAGGTGTTTCAAAAATTCCATTGTGGCAACATCACAGACTTGACCCATCTCTGACGTTCGAAGAGCAGTTCGAAAACGTGTTGACTTTGCGCGAGCATGGTTATGTAGAAAACATTGGTCTGAGCAATGTAAATGCCGCACAATTACAACGCGCGATAGAGATCGGCGGATCATCCAAAGATGGTGGAGTAGTTTCCGTGCAGAATGAATTTAGCCCTCGCTATCGACTCTGGTCCGATGTTATTGATCTCTGCACTCAACATAACATTGCATATTTGCCTTGGTCGCCTTTAGGTGGCGGTCACTCCGAAAAGTTGGCGCAAGGAGATTTCGGTAAGTTTGATCAATTGTCTGCCGCCAAAGGGGTCTCGGCGTATGCACTCACCATTGCTTGGCACCTGAAGCAATTCCCTACCTCTATTCCGATTCCTGGCGCATCCAAGAAAGAATCGATTTTAGATTCTCTCAACGGATTGCAGATTGAACTCAATGAAGCAGAGGTTGCCGAGCTCAATGCTAGTTGCCCGGCTGATGGACCACTTCAATATGAGTTAGTGGATCAACCCCCAATGAGGGATTGAGAAGTAATTATTCGGTCGGGTATTTAACGCCGATCTGCACTCGCATTTTATCCATTACTTTCATGATCTCCACTGATTCATGAACGCTTAAAATTGGGCTTTCAAGGAGACCTTCGGCCACGCATTTTTCAAGATGAATCGCCTGATTTTGCCGCCCAGTACCAGCAATTTTTTCGTTGTAACTTTGAATAACGTTCCCTTCGTTATCGAAGACTTTAAAAGATGCTTGGTTATAGAACGGACCATCAATCTCAATGCGCCCTTTGGTGCCAACAATTACTCCTGTAACCGCGCCAGCCGCGGACATACAAGTAGTTAATGAAGCGATCGCACCGTTGGGATATTCAAAAGTAATTGCAGTGGTCTCATCTACGTTCTGGTTTGTCAGCGTTGCCTTCGCTATTACTTTCGAAGGTATGCCTAGCACACGAATTGCAAATGAAACGGGGTAAATACCAAGGTCTAGAAGGGCACCACCACCTAGTTCCGGTTCCCAAAGCCTAGGTACATGTGGCAAATACTGACTGTGATCTGCCGTTATAAGTTTAATTTCTCCTAGAGAGCCCGAATTCAAGATCTCAAAGATCGCATCCATAGATGGCAGGAAGCGAGTCCACATTGCCTCAAGCACCACGAGTTTCTTTTCAGCGGCCAACTCCGCGATCTCCTGCGCCTCACGTGCATTAATTGTGAAAGGCTTCTCAAGCAAGACATGCTTGCCCGCGTTGAGAGCGAGCATCGCATGTTGGTGATGCCATGGGTGTGGAGTTGATACGTAAATGGCGTCGACTTCCGGGTCGTTTACAAGTGCTTCATAACCTTGATGTCGATTTGGGATTCCAAAATCATCAGCAAATTCATTCGCTTTAGAGATATCGCGAGCACCAACTGCTTGAATCTTCAATCCAGCAATCTGAAAATCTTGGGCCACGATTCGTGCAATTCCTCCTGCGCTTAAAAAGCCCCAACGTAAATTGCTCATAGTCCAAGTGCTCTCTTTCCTAAGGTGATTGCGGCGTTTTGTGCAATTTCTTGCGATACATGGAATTCATTAACGAGGCGATTGTATGCCGCGTCCATAGTCAGAGTACTGCCCGCCAGTGAACCATTGGAAACCAGGGTCGCAACACCACCCCGCACCTCCACATCGAGTTCACCTATTTTGTAGTGACCTTCAGGTCCACCTGCCGCCGACATCGCGTCCGTAATAAGGATGATGCGATCTGGTGCGAGCTCCAGTAGTAACTGAACCGCTGAATTATTCACGTGTACGCCATCCAGGATTAGCTCGAGAAATATATCTTTATTCGTTAATATCGCGTTTGTTATCGTACCTTCGCGGTGATTGAGTTCTGGTAAAGCATTAAACATATGGGTTATGACAGTGGCACCTCTGTTGATAGCTTCGATTGCTACAGCCTCATTGGCATCTGTATGACCTAACGCGACCGTAACTCCGTTGTCGCGCAACAACGAGATCGCATCAAGCGCACCGGGAAGCTCCGGCGCAATAGTGACCATCCGAATATGTCCTTCACCAACTTCAAGGAGGCTTTGGATTTCATATGCAATAGGTATCCGCAAAAGTTTGGGATCGTGAGCGCCGCACTTTGCGCTTGATAAATATGGGCCTTCGAGATGGATGCCGGCAAGGTCCCCGCTCTCCACAAACGGAATCAGTCGTTTGATCTGTTCTTTCAGAACTTCAAGAGGTTCGGTCACGAGGCTTGCAATTTGAGTTGTAGTGCCATGAGAGCGATGAGTGTCGATGGCACGGAGAATGTGGTCGGAAATCGGATCGCTAAAGCTATATCCACCAGCGCCGTGTGAATGAATATCAGTGAAGCCGTTCATGACCCTCCTCCGTAGGCAAATCTAGCGCCAATTGCGCCCTATCGTTACAAGGCTGCTAAAAATTCTCGACTTGCAATAGGCTTTGGCCCGTGGAATCACACTCCGATGCGATTGTTATTGGTGCTGGAATTATTGGAGCGACCACAGCTTTCGCGCTAGCTAACGCTGGTCTTCGAGTCACTGTGATTGATCGAGGTGGCATGGCGCATGGAACTACCAGTCGTGGTGAAGGGAATATTCTTGTTAGCGACAAATCACCAGGTCCGGAACTTGAGTTAGCTCTCCGTTCGCGGGATTTATGGTTTGAGCTCGATAAACAAATCGGTGGCGGCTTTGAGCTGGAACCTAAGGGTGGCATTGTTGTTGCAAGGAGTGAAGAAGGGGCTACCGCGCTTAGAAATTTAGCGGCAGATCAACGCCGGAATGGCGTTGAAGTGGAAGGCGTAGGTGCACAAGAACTTCGAGTCTTAGAGCCATACCTCGACAAAACCATTGAAAATGGCGCTTTTTACCCCCAAGACGCTCAGTGCCAACCAATGCTTGCGGCCGCAACAATACTCAGAGCGGTGCAGAGCGCCGGAGGAGCCTTGGTACTCAACACTGAAGTGAAGTCGGTGAAGGTCGAAGCAGAGAAAGTTACGGGCATTGAAACTTCCAAGGGATTTATTTCGGCACCCATCGTTATCAATGCAACTGGCACTTGGGCCAATAGCATTGCCGAAATGGCCGGATCCTCACTACCGATTGCTCCGCGTCGAGGTTTTATCTTGGTGACTGCTCCCGCACCACAGTTTATTTTCCATAAAGTTTACGATGCAGATTATGTCGCCAATGTGGCGAGCGGCTCTGCGGACCTTCAAACAAGTGCAGTAATTGAAGGGACCAAGTCAGGCACAATCCTGATCGGAGCTTCTCGTGAGCGAGTTGGATTCAATAACCAAATTAATTATCAGGCCCTGAAAATTTTAGCCGCACAGGCTGTCTCGCTTTTTCCTGTTTTGAAAAATATTCAACTCATGCGGATCTACCATGGATTTAGGCCGTACGCCCCGGATCATTTGCCGGTGATTGGTCGGGATTCGAAGATCGCAGGTCTCTGGCATAACGTCGGTCACGAAGGAGCTGGCATTGGATTAGCTCCAGGTAGCGCTGCACTTCTTACCTCACTGATCACACAAACTGATAGCTTTATGAGTGCTGAAGCTTTCTCACCTTCACGTTTTGCAAATGCGGCGGGGGTTAGCGCATGAAAATCACTTTCACATTTAATGACAAGCAGCTTGAAGGTGAATCAGGACAGAGCGTAAGCGCGGCACTTATTGCACACGGAGAAAGAATTGCCAGACACACCAGGTTCAGGAGTTCGCCTCGCGGCGCTTACTGCGGAATCGGTGTCTGCTTCGACTGTGTTCTCACTATCGATGGGGTTGCGAATCAACGCAGCTGCCTCACGCAGATTTCTGACGGTATGAAAGTTGAGACCCAACAATGATATTTAATTATGACGTCATCGTTGTTGGAGGTGGTCCAGCGGGGCTAAACGCAGCGAAATACGCTGCTAATAGCGGGTCTCGGGTCGGCTTAATAGATAGCGGGACACGCCTTGGCGGGCAATATTGGCGCCATAGTGGCAATGAAGAATTTGACCAACGGCAACATTATGATTTTGAACAAGCTTCACTACTCATTGATGCAGTGAGTGCCAATTCGCGAGTAACTGTACATACCTCCACTGCAATTTGGAGCACCTCTGTTGACAACGGTGAGGTCCACTTGCGAAGTGCCAATGACCTCTTTACCTCCAAGAAAGTTATCTTGGCAACTGGTGCTTACGATAGGTCATTACCTTTTCCTGGGTGGGATATACCTGGTGTAATGACTGCAGGAGGTGTGCAAGCGCTTCTGAAATCATACGGAGTTGTTGCCGGTAAGCGGGTTGTTGTAGCAGGAACTGGACCATTTCTATTTCCGGTGGCCTGCGGTTTGATCGAGGCGGGCTGCCCCGAGGTACGTATCTTTGAGGCCAACTCAAAGTATGCATGGTTAAAGAACCCCAGGAGTGTCATTGCCTTGCTTAGAAATCCGCCAAAGATTTTTATGGCACTGACGTATTTCAGATTGCTACGTAGTGGCAAGGTAAAGGTCAGATACAACAAGGCAATTGTTGCCGCACAGGCCAACAATCATGGAAACTTGCACTCTATTACCGTTGCAGATATTGCTGCAGATTTCACGGTGCGAAGTTCATCGACAGTGAATTGTGACGTTGCAGCAATCAGCTGGGGTTTCACGCCTGACACGTCACTTGCCACCGCGCTGGGAGTTAAACAAGTTGTAGCGATCGATGGTTCCGTAGTCGTATCGGTTGACACAAATCAGGAAACAACGCACGCACATCCTGGCGTCCGAATTTTTGCGGCAGGAGAGTCAACTGGTATTGGGGGATCCGACCTTGCCCTTATAGAGGGAGCCATTGCCGGAATAGCGGCATCCGGAAAGAGCACCGGTTTAAATCAGCTTCGGAAAATACGCAGACGTCTCCAAAGTTTTGCAAATGCATTACAAGATGTGTATCCAGTTTCCAATGGCTGGAAATCTTGGTTGACCCCTGAAACCATTATTTGTCGCTGTGAAGAGGTCACTCACAAAGATTTGCAGGACGCCATCAACGATTACGGGGCGGACAATCCGAGAGATATCAAGTCCTTCACCCGTTGTGGAATGGGCCTCTGTCAAGGTCGAACATGCGGGAGGATAGTCTCGGATTTGCTGAATACCGAAGACATAGATCGCATCCAGACAAGCAATCGTCCAATAATTTCTCCAATTACTTTGGAAGTGCTGGCGCAGATTGATTTGGAAGTATTACTCTCTGACAATGACTAAAACAACTAGTGATAATTCAAATATCACGAAACCTTGGCACGGAATACTCACTGCGACGGCAACTCCTTTCAATGCCGATCTCTCCGTAAATTTTGATAAGTATGCCGAGCACGTTCAATGGTTAGCCGCAAATGGGACTCATGGAGTCGTTCCAAATGGCTCATTGGGTGAGTATCAGGTCCTTACGTCAGAAGAGCGCGCCAAAGTTTTGCAGACCGCAATCGAGGCAGCACCAAGGGGCTTCAGTGTTGTTGCAGGTGTCGGGGCATACGGCGCTGTGGAGTCACGCAAGTGGGCTGAGCATGCAGCCGAACTCGGTGCAGGTGCAGTGATGCTGCTGCCTCCAAATGCCTATCGCGCAAATGATGATGAAGTGATCGCGCACTATAAAGAAGTCGGCAAAGTTGGAATTCCAATTGTCGCCTATAACAATCCCTTTGATACTCGTGTTGACCTCGTGGGTGAATTAGTTGCAAAGATTGCAGATGCGGTTCCCAACGTCGTTGCAATAAAGGAGTTCTCTGGAGATGTAAAGCGAATCTGGCAGATTCATCAACGTGCCCCACGAATTGAAGTTCTAGTTGGCGCAGATGATGTGCTCTTGGAATTATCAACCGGAGGAATTGTTGGTTGGATCGCAGGTTTCCCCAATGCGATGCCAAAGGAATCACTCGAACTTTATTCGTTGGCAACCTCAGGTAATTATGCAGAGGCAGCGCCAATGTATGCAGCAGTTCACGATCTCTTCAACTGGGATTCGCGAAAAGAATTTATCCAAGCCATCAAATTAGCCATGGATATTGTTGGACGATACGGTGGTCCAACCAGACTTCCACGCCTACCTTTGCCTGCAGTTGATGAGGCAAAACTCCGTGCCAATGTGGCCATGGCGCTGGATTTCTTCCGTAATCGATAAGAAATGGGCGTTTTACAGAACATCAAGACGATCGAGACCCATACCGAAGGTATGCCAACTCGTGTCGTTATCGATGGCGTCGGTGAGATTCCTGGCGAGAGTGCTTTCGCTAAGCGTGCGTACTTCATGGAGCACATGGATCACATCCGCGAGCTTTTGATGTTCGAGCCTCGTGGTCACGGTGCAATGAGCGGTGCGATTCTTCAAAAGAGCACCCGACCTGATGCGGATATCGGCGTTGTCTATATCGAGGTTTCCGGGTGCCTTCCTATGTGTGGGCACGGAACAATCGGAGTGGCGACCGCTCTCATTGAGAAGAAGCTTGTTCCAGTGCATGAACCGGTGACAACCGTTCGATTGGACACTCCGGCGGGACTCGTGGTCGTTGATGTCGATGTCGAGAATGGTCGTGCAATGCGCGTCTCCATCACCAACGTTCCATCTTTTCTCTATCAAGTAGATCAAGTTGTCGAAGTTCCAAACTACGGTTCCATTAAATACGATATGGCATACGGCGGAAATTTCTACGCAATCATCCCAGCGCAAAGCGTAGGCATTGAGTTCAAACGAGAGAACGGATCTGCATTCTTAGCTGCTGGACTTGCAATATCAGATGCGATCAATGAACAGAACCGGCCAGTGCATCCACTCAATCCAGAGATTGCAATCTGTCATCACGTGGATTTCATCGAACCAACCAATGATCCGCTCCACTGGAAAAACGCAATGGCAATCTATCCCGGTTGGTTTGATCGCTCTCCATGTGGAACCGGTACAAGTGCGCGTTTAGCTCAAATGATTGAACGTGGAGCAATGAGAGATGATCAGGTGTTGATCAACGAATCGTGGATTGGTTCAACATTCCAAGCGAGAGTCGCCGAACGCACAACGGTAGGCAGTTATCCTGCGATTGTCCCTGTAATTTCAGGTCGCGCGTGGATCATGGGCGAAGCGAACTGGGTGCTAGACAGTAGCGACCCATTCCCTCGCGGCTTTTTAGTTTAAGAAAACTAATTTAAACCGCGCACACCATTTGTGGTTCGCACGATTCCTTCTGGATTCGTACGGGCAAGCGCCGGAGGCAACAACTCGTCGGGGAAACCTTGGAAAGATACTGGGCGTAGAAAACGATATATCGCATCCGCGCCCACAGATGTTGTGTGCGTTGATGAAGAAGGCCACGGCCCCCCGTGGTTTTGCGCAGGTGTCACCGATACGCCAGTAGGGGCGCCATTAAAGATTAGGCGACCGGCAATTTTCGAAAGGCGTTGGACCAAGTCTGGCCGTGACTCATGGCTTCCCAAGTGAAGGGTTGCAGTGAGATGGCCCTCTGATTCGCTAATGATCGAATCAAAAAATGAATCCTGGCACTTCACGATCACCGTGGTTGGTCCAAAGTGCTCGTGCATAAACTCTGGGTGCTTTCTATATGTATCAAAATCGATGATGAATATAGTTGGTTGAACCATAAAGCCAACATGAGGGAGATTGCCAATGATGGTCTCTACACCAGCAACCTTAGAGAGCTCTGCGACAGCTTGGTTGTAACGCTCTGCAATCCCTTTATTGAGCAACGGTTGCGCAGTCACAGCGTTCATCTTCGTGCGCATCGCATCAATGAATTCATGACTATCTGCGCCGAGAAATATCAATCCAGGTTTCGTACAAAATTGTCCAGAGCCCAGCGTGGCTGAGTCAAAGAGGAGCTCACCTAGAGCAGTTCCGCGTTCAACCAAAGCGGCCTCGGTAACAAAGATTGGATTAAGGCTTCCCATCTCGGCGAATACTGGAATTGGCACTGTTCGGCTATGGGAGAGGTCAACCAACAACTTTCCGACCATCGCAGATCCGGTAAATCCGATTGCAGTCACTTCTGGTGCAAGTGCTATCCAGTGAGTAATTTCTGGGCTTCGGCCTTGGACCATTGCGAAAATATCAGATGAAAGCCCTTCACTTGCAAGCGCAGACTGCACTGCTTTGAAAGTAAGTTCTGAGGTTCCTGGATGTGATGGATGCGCTTTAACAATCACCGGACACCCGGCGGCGAGCGCAGCAGCGCTATCTCCACCTATTACTGAGTATGCGAATGGAAAGTTAGAGGCACCGAAAACCGCAACCAGGCCAATCGGTAAATTCACCTTGCGAATATCGGGTCTAGGCACTGGCCTGTAGTCCGGATCAGCGAGGTCAATGATGGCGTTCAGGTGCTCACCAGTGCAAATCATTTCCGCAAAGAGCTCTAATTGAACTGTTGTCCGAGAAATTTCACCATTGATACGCGCTTCAGGCAGACCGGTCTCAAGGTGGGCGATTTCGACCAACTGTGGTCGTACTTTCTCAATTTCGGCTGCAATAGCTTTCAACAGTTGGACTCTTTTTTGCAATCCTACATTGGCAAAAGAGGTGACGGTCGAATGAGCCCTAGCGATCGCATCGTGTACTTCTTGCTCAGTAAATTCTGGATACGAGGCACCGAACGCTTCTGCCGTGGCAGGGTTAACAGCTTGAAAGTTTTGAGAAGTATTAACTGACATGGGTTAAGCCTAGTACCCTAGATGGTATGAGCAAGAATTCAGAGAAGACGATCGGAACCGCTCCCCACGATATTCCCAAGGCAGAGGCGTTAGCAGTTTTTATGTCCCAGAGTTGGGCGGACTCTTCATTGGAAAATGTTCAAGCTGCAGAGGTAGTCAAGTATGCAGAGATTCGGCGCTCAAAAATTGCTGCGCTCTATCCCGCCACACGCCTGGTATTTCCAGCTGGAACTTTTAAAGTCAGAAGTAATGACACTGATTACCGTTTCCGCGCAGATTCCGCTTTCTCTTACCTGACTGGTATTACGGCAAGTGATGCGGTCCCTGATTCTGTTCTCGTGTTAGAGCCGACCGACCGCGGACATAAGGCGTTGCTCTTTATTCATCCGCGTTCACCTCGCGACACTACGGAATTTCATTCTGATAGACGACATGGTGAATTCTGGGTAGGTCGTCGCCTATCTACGGATGAAGCAGAAGCACGGTATGGAATCAAGGTAAGGCATATCGATACATTGGTTGAATTTTTGGATGATGATGTACCCACTATTGCGCTCCATGGATTAGATCCCGTAGTTGATGAAGCGACGGGCAAACATAAGAAACGCGAAGCAGCGTTGGCCGAGGATTTGGCAGAATTACGTTTGATCAAAGATAAATTTGAGATCCAAGAATTGCAGCGTGCAGTAGATATCACGGCACGTGGTTTTAACGACATGATCCATGCATTTCCGGCAGCCACCTCAGTAAAGCGTGGGGAGCGAATTATTGAAGCGGCGTTCTTTGGTAGAGCCCGTTTAGAAGGAAATGAACTGGGTTACGACACAATTGCCGCCGCCGGGGCACACGCATGCGTGCTTCATTGGATTAAAAACGATGGTGACGTTCTCCCCGGAGATTTGATTTTGATCGATGCAGGCGTTGAAGTTGATTCGTTATACACGGCTGATATAACGCGCACAATTCCCATCAACGGAAAGTTCTCACCGGAACAAAGAAAGATTTACACCTTGGTTTATGAAGCACAACGTGCTGGAATTGCATCCGTAAAACCGGGGGCACACTGGAGCGATTTTCATAACGCCGCCATGGAAGTTTTAGCCCGCGGACTTGCTGAGATTGGAGTACTCCCTGTTAGCGCAGAGGAATCACTACAACCAGATGCCGGCTTCCATCGTCGTTGGACTGTACACAGTACCGGCCACATGCTCGGGATGGATGTCCACGACTGCGCACAAGCCAGACGCGAAAGTTACTACGACGGTGTACTTGAAGAGGGTATGGTCCTGACCGTTGAACCTGGACTCTACATTCAACCCGATGACTTAATGTTCCCTCCCACATATCGAGGTATTGGTGTGCGGATCGAAGACGACGTGTTGGTTACGAAGAGTGGAGCCAGGGTTCTCAGCCAGGCCATCCCAAGTCATCCCGATGAAGTGGAAGTTTGGGTTGCAAACCTCTCAAGATAAAGCAATGCCGATTCCTGCCGCCCCCACACCTAATACCAATGTGAGCGCCAAGTAACTCCATGCAATAAGGTGCCTACGACTCTTGAAAAGTCCATGCGCCTCTAAAGCAAGTGCAGACCAAGTTGTAAACGCTCCAGCGAAACCAGTTCCGAATAGATAGCCAATATTTGCCGAACGGTGCACAGTGAAGCCCAATACAAAGGAACCCAGCACGTTAATCAAAAGCGTTTCTATTGGAATGAGGTTGATCCGCCTCTTCCGCAAATGTGCATCAATGTAATATCGAAGTGGAGCACCAACCGACGCGCCTAATGAAACCAGTAGTGCTCTCATCTCTTTGCCCACCGAGAGTCCAGATATTCATGTGTAGCAAAGACGAGTACGAACGTTCCAATAATGGAGGCAAGTGCATAAGCGAATAGCGCGTGCAGATCATTCTGGCGTAAGTACAGGTCAATTTTTACGGCAAAGGCGGAGTACGTTGTAAAGCCACCGCAAAAACCCGTTCCAAGCAATGGTCTCCACCACCACTTAGGGTTTGGGTGGTGCGTTCCGTAAAGAACAATGGCGGTTAGGAAAATTGCACCTAAATAATTAACGATCAACGTCGCCCAGGGAAAACCATGATCAACGATTATGAGGGAGAGTGACCAACGAGCGAGTGAACCTACAATTCCGCCGAGGGAAACAACGGAGAGTTTTTTTAGTTCCAATTTCGCTTCGACGTTAACCGCGAACCAAAGCCTGATACCAAGCTAATGATGATCGATGCAAAGATCGCCGACCAGAAAGATTTAATGGTGAGCGCGCTGCTGATATGTGCGGTCACCTCCAACATCGCGGCATTGATAACGATCAAGAAAAGTCCGGCACTTAAAATTACCGCTGGTAACGTCATGAGCTTGAGGAATGAACCCAAGAAAGTATTGATTAATGAAAAGATCAATGCGACCCAGAGGTAATCCCATGCTCCGCCATGAACTTTCATTCCTGGAATCAGTCCAGTCGCTGCCCATACAGCTAGAGCTAAAACACCCCAACGCACGAAAATTCTCATGCTTAGAGAATACCGTCTCGCTTTCGGATTACCGAGCCTAACCAGCGAAGTGGGTCATATTTAACGTCTACGACACGCTCCTTCATCGGGATAATCGCGTTATCGGTGATGCGGATGTGCTCTGGGCAGACCTCCGTACAACATTTGGTGATGTTGCACATTCCAAGGCCGTGCTCTTCTTGGGCTGACTGCTTGCGATTACGCAAGGTATCCAGCGGATGCATATCCAACTCTGCCAAACGAATAAAGAAGCGGGGGCCCGCGAATGATTTCTTGTTCTCTTCGTGGTCACGGATAACGTGGCAGGTGTTTTGGCAGAGGAAACACTCGATACATTTACGGAACTCTTGTGAGCGCTCCACATCGACCTGCTCCATCCGGGCTTCGCCAGGCTTCAAATCCGTTGGATGTTCATAGGCACGAACTTCCAAAGCCTTCTTGTAATTAAATGAAACATCCGTAACCAAGTCTTTGATGACGGGGAAGGCACGAAGTGGAGTGATCGTAATGACTTCGTCTTCTTCATATGAAGAAATCTGCGTCATGCAGGCGAGGCGAGGCTTGCCATTAATCTCCATGGAGCATGAGCCGCACTTTCCGGCCTTGCAGTTCCAACGAACTGCTAGATCTCCCATTTGGGTTGCTTGGACACGATGAATAATGTCGAGCACTACTTCACCATTGTTTGCTTCAACGGTGACGTCTTGCAATCCGCCATCCTTGTCATTTCCGCGCCAGATACGTAACTTAAGCGTGCGTGCCATTAGTTGGAACCACCTTTCGAAATTTCTTCCGGCGTCATGTACTTCTCGAGTTCGTGAACATCAAATAAATCAAAGAGTTCTTTCGGTAGCGCAGGCAACGGCTGTGCTTTTACATTGACCTGGTTTCCGTCAAAACTTGAAATATGATTGACCTGGCGCCACGTCGAATTCATTCCAGGGAAGTCATCACGGGTATGTCCTCCGCGGGATTCTTCTCGCAATAGCGCAGACTTCGCGGTGCTTTCAGCAACGAGCAACATGTTGTCGAGATCGAAAACCAGATGGAAACCTGGATTAAATAGTCGATCTCCGCTCACCTTGATATTAGCGCTGCGCTTTCGCAGATCCGCAATCTTTGCAATTGCCTCCGTGAGTTCAGCACCTGTACGAATAATTCCAACGAGGTTATGGGTCACTTCTTGAAGTTCCTGATGCAATGTGTAGGCGTTTTCATCTCCAGAGCTATTAAATGGCGCCTCAATTCGGGCAGCCGCCTTAGCAACTGTTGACTCACTGATGGATTGCCCACCGTTGGAAAGTGTCTTCACGTACTGCGCTGCGCCCATTCCAGCACGACGGCCAAAAACCAAGAGATCGGTAAGCGAATTACCTCCGAGGCGGTTTGAGCCATGCATACCGCCGGCAACTTCACCCGCCGCAAAGAGACCTGCAACACCGACTGCCGCTGCTGTGTCTGGATCAACTTCTACTCCACCCATTACATAGTGACAAGTAGGACCAACTTCCATTGGCTCCTTGGTGATATCAACGCCAGCTAATTCATAGAACTGGTGCCACATAGATGGAAGACGCTTCTTAATTACTTCGGCAGAGAGGCGCTTTGAAACATCGAGGAAAACTCCGCCATGTTCTGTGCCACGACCAGCTTTAACTTCGCTGTTAATCGCGCGCGCAACTTCATCGCGTGGAAGCAACTCAGGTGGACGTCGATTATTGTCTTGATCGGTATACCAACGATCGGCTTCTGCTTCGTTATCTGCATACTTATCTTTGAAGACGTCGGGAATGTACTTGAACATAAAACGTTCACCGAGGCTGTTAGTTAAAATTCCACCTTCACCACGGACGGACTCTGTGACAAGAATTCCTTTTACAGAAAGTGGCCAGACCATTCCTGTTGGATGGAATTGCAAGAACTCCATATCAACCAAATTAGCTCCGGCCTTCAACGCGAGCGCATGACCGTCGCCGGTACCTTCCCAAGAGTTCGAAGTAATTTTGAAGGTCTTACCGACTCCGCCGGTCGCAATGACAACAGCTGGTGCTTCAAAGAGAATCTCTGAACCGTCATGGCGGCGATAACCGTATGCGCCAGCGACTTTTCCATTCTCCTTCAAAATTTCAGTAATGGTGACTTCCGCAAAAACCTTGATCATCTTTTCGGCATCGCCGAATTCGCGTTGATCTTTCTGCTGCATCGCGACGATGCGTTGTTGCATGGTGCGAATCAGTTCTAGACCTGTGCGGTCACCAACGTGTGCCAGGCGTGGATATTCATGTCCGCCAAAGTTGCGTTGTGAAATCTTTCCTTCTTTGGTGCGATCAAAGAGCGCGCCCCATG
>Ga0164297_10000531_pt1 | contig 46906 bp, 33 predicted proteins | sample GEODES058metaG_FD_113539 | JGI IMG/M metagenome (GOLD analysis project Ga0164297, IMG submission 113539) | Dystrophic lake water microbial communities from Trout Bog Lake, Wisconsin, USA - GEODES058 metaG | ecosystem: Environmental > Aquatic > Freshwater > Lake | place: USA: Trout Bog Lake... | reverse complement strand
CGATTATAAACAGTTGCCTCTTGTTAGCACTGGGTGTGATAGTTATGCTAGTTGGGATCCTCGCTTTAAGCATCTTAGTCCCATGCTCACTACTGATTCAATTGCTGATAGCATTATGGACATGCTTCCTCACAAGAGGTGGCAAAATGAACATCTTGTTATTACAGGCGGCGAACCATTGCTAGGATGGCAACGTGCTTATCCAGATTTATTAGATCATCCTAAAATGGCAGGACTCAAAGAGATTACATTTGAAACAAATGGTACTCAAAAATTAAGTGACGAATTTAAAAAATATTTGTTTAAATGGAAGAACCAGAATAAAGAACGTGAAATTACATTTAGTGTGAGTGCTAAACTTCCCTGTAGTGGTGAGAAGTGGGAAGACGCAATCTTACCAAATGTTGTTTGTGAATACGAGTGGTTTGGTACAACATATCTCAAATTTGTAGTAGCAACAGAACAAGATATTGCTGACGCCGAATGTGCTATAGGTTCTTATCAATCTGCTGGATTTACCGGGCACATATACTTGATGCCAGTTGGAGGTGTTGACAGTGTTTATACATTAAATGCCAAGAATGTAGCACTAGCATCTATGCAACGAGGGTGGCGTTACAGTGATAGACTTCAAGTTCCGTTATTCAAGAATGCATGGGGTACTTAGATGCCGTTAGATATACTTGGTGATCTCGATCACTTTTATCACCGAGCCCAGTGGAAGTCAAAGTTTGCTCTATGGCCCCAACGTTGTGTGATATCAGGGCGTTGTATATTTTTTGAGACGGCTTACCAAGGCACTGCTATATATACCGGTCCCGGTGAACCTGTATACGAACATCATTGGATTGAAAAGAACGAATTTCTATTATGGAATTTAAAAGGAAAAAAATGAAAAATTTATGGAAGAAGTTAACAGGCATTGACAAAATTGAAAAAGAAACTGCTGATGCCAATGCGTTAAAAGAAGCCGCAACACAGTCCGCGGCAGACGCATTAGAATCTGCTCGTATTGCTAAACTAGGTCCCAAGGCATTGGCCACAGAAAAGAAACAACCTTGGGTAGCTGTGTTAGATACACATGTCAATATGGATAATTTAAGAAACGGATTTTTTGAACTCGACTGGAATGAGTATTTTGTGGTACAATTAAGAAGTGCCGGTTATACTGGCGAAACCGATGAGGCAGTGGTTGATTCTTGGTTTACCGAGCTCTGTCGTAATTTAGGTGGGGAAGAAGGAGTTGATATGAGCCGAAGAGGAGCAGGATATATCAATGTAAACAATTTAGGCAATGGAAGATCAGAAGTTAGTTAGATCCAGCAGATCTTGCAAGATTGCAATTGTCACTTTTATTTAATTTCTTGACTTTTATTAATTTTTTATATATAATAAAGATATGAATAAAACATATATAGTTGTTGATTTAGCGAATCTTTTTTTTAGAGCCAGGCATGCGATACGTGGCGATCTTAATGATAAAATTGGTATGAGTATTCATACTGTGTTAGGTAGTGTTAGAAAAGCATGGAGAGACTTTAAAGGTGATCATGTTGTTTTTTGTTTAGAGGGTCGAAGCTGGCGTAAGGATTTTTATGCTCCTTATAAAAGACAACGTGCGGACAGCCGAGCTGCACAAACTCCAAAAGAACAAGAAGAAGAAAAAATCTTTTGGGAAACATTTGATCAGTTTAAAGATTTTATTATTAATAAAACTAATACAACAGTATTACAGCATCCGCAATTGGAAGCTGATGATTTAATTGCTGGATGGGTACAAACACATCAAGAAGATACTCATGTTATTATTAGTACTGATGGTGACTTTGCACAATTAATTGCGCCTAACGTAAAACAATATAACGGCATTACAGAAGTTACAACTACGCACGAAGGATATTTTGATGCTAAAGGAAAACGTATCATTGATTCTAAAACTAAACAAGACAAAGCGGCGCCGAATCCAGAATGGTTACTATTTGAGAAGTGTATGCGTGGCGACACCTCCGACAATGTGTTTAGTGCTTATCCAGGAGTTCGTACAAAAGGGACAAAGAATAAAGTTGGTCTCCAGGAAGCCTATACCGATAGACTCAGCAAAGGATATAGCTGGAACAATCTCATGCTACAGAGATGGAATGATCACAACGGGGTCGAGCATCGTGTTTTAGATGACTACAATCGCAATGTTGTATTGTGTGATTTAACAGCACAACCTGAAAATATCAAGCTATTAATTAAAGAAACAATTAATACTTCAACGACAGCAGAAAAAAATATTTCACAGGTCGGTATTAGATTATTGAAATTTTGTGCAGAATTTGACATGCAAAAAATTAGTGAACAGATTCAAAGTTACGCAGAACCACTTAACGCAAGGTATATTTTATGAATTCAACGGCCAAAGTATTAATTCCAGAAAAAGAATGGTTAATAAAAAACGGTAACAAAAAACTTGGCAGTATAAGCAAAGTCAAAAAAGGATACTTGGTATTATGTAACGGTAAATCAATATCTTTTAAAAATTTAGCTGAAATTAAAGATAGAATTGGTATTGCATTATTTGAAGAAGGTATTAAACAAGCTACCAAAGATAATGTAGAACAGATATCGCATAACATTTATAATTACCCATGCAAAAGCAAACCATACGATCCGTTATACGATGTTCAACGAAAACTACCATTATATACAAAAAGATTAAAAAGTAGAAGTCAACATTGCGCAGGATACTATATAGTCAAATTCCGTAAGGGATGGGTTAAAAGTTTTTGTCCCAAATTGATTACGCTCGAGCGTTACCCATTCCAAGGTCCTGTTAAAACAGAAAATGAATTAAAAATACTATTAAGGACAGCAAATCAAAAATGCAACAACTAAACACACTACCAATTGAAGATTTTTTAGATCGTGCCAGAGTAGCAATCAAAACAAATCAAAAAACTGTCACATTTAATATCAAAGAAGTTACTGATTTGCAAAATAGTTTGGCTATAGTAATGACTAGATTAAGCGGGGAATTAGATCAAATAGTTTCAAATTCTACACAACAATCTTCTACTACTATCCAAGTTAAAATGGATGGTGGAGTTTTTTAATAATTAATATAAATATATATACGCATATTTGGAGCGTATATAGTGACAAGACCAAAACCAACTGTGTTATTAGAAATAACAAATAAAAAAACTTATAAAACTGAACAAGTTTTAAATGCTGATGCCATTTGGGCTGTATTTTATAGGGATCGTCCAATTAATCTAAAGGTTACTAGTATAGTGGCCCAACAATTGGGACCAAAATATAAAAAAGTCTCATTCAGTAATGCCGGACACGCTATTAATCTTGTACAAAAACTTAATAAAATGTACAATACTCAAGACTTTTCTGTATTTAAATTAACAACAGGTGAAAAGTTAACCGATGATTCAAAAGTCTGAAATAACCAAATATATAGCAGAGCAATACAATTTACCCACTGATTCAAAATCTTTAAGAAAATTAGTAGCACAATGGTGGGTTAACCCTCGTAAAAAATCAAAAGGTGGACTTCGATTAACAGATGAGGGCTTTGCTCGAGCTTCAGCACATATTAAATTTCATAAAATAAAGTTTACCGAGGGCCCAGTTGAATACAACAATCAATTAATTCTACAACTAGATAATTTTATTAATTGTCCATGGTATACGACAAAAAAAGAAATCTTTGTCACCAACGACAATCTAGCAGTACAATTATTATTATTTGCTGGAAACATTGCTAGGTACGGTTACGCAAAAGCAGAAAACATTAAATCTCACTTGACAATCTCTTGAAATACACATATAATTAATACATATTGAAACGTAACAGTTCAATTTAATATTTTTTAAATTCACAGAAAGAGATTATATGGCAGAGCAAATCAGCACTAATCGTACAGTTACTCCAAATGATGCTAAACGTAGCATTCGTAAATGTATTAAAATTCAACGTCCCGTGTTTATGTGGGGTCCTCCAGGTATTGGTAAATCAGATATCGTTAAACAAATTGGCGACGAGCAAGATCGTGATGTTATCGATGTGCGATTGAGTCTCTGGGAACCCACAGATATCAAAGGTATTCCATATTTTGATGCCAATGCCAATACAATGAGCTGGGCTCCACCAGCTGAACTGCCTACTGATCCAGAATCAACAGCAATTTTGTTCTTGGACGAACTTAATTCCGCGGCCCCTGCTACGCAAGCCGCGGCTTTCCAATTGGTTCTTAATCGCCGTGTTGGTACTTATCAACTACCCAAGGGTGTTAGCATTGTTGCCGCAGGTAACAGAGAAACTGATAAAGGTGTTACATATCGTATGCCAGCTCCGTTAGCAAATCGATTTGTTCACTTAGAACTTAAGACAGATTTTGAAGATTGGCAAGAATGGGCAGTTAACAACAAGGTTCATGAACAGGTAGTTGGTTATGTAGGTTTTGCTAAACAAGATTTATATGATTTTGATCCTAAAAGTTCAAGCCGTGCATTTGCTACACCACGTAGTTGGAGTTTCGTAAGCGATTTGTTAAAAGATGATGATTTATCAGAAGGTACGTTAACAGATTTAGTGTCAGGTGCGATTGGTGAAGGACTGGCTGTTAAATTTATGGCTCATCGTCGTGTTGCTAAACAAATGCCAAAACCAGAAGACATTCTAAATGGCAAAGTTGTTAAGTGCGATATTAAAGAAATTTCAGCAATGTATTCATTAACTGTGTCATTATGCTATGAATTACAATCAGCCAGCCAAAAGAAGATCAAGGATTGGGATAAAATGGCAGACTTCTTCTTTGGATTTATGATGGATAATTTTCCAACAGAATTAGTTGTAATGGGAGCCAAAACGGCCCTCACCAACTATCAATTGCCGTTTGATGCGTCTAAGTTGAAGAACTTTGATCGCTTCCATGAAAAGTATGGTCGCTATATTATTTCCGCTATGGAGTCTTAAAATAAGCCCCTTAAGGGGCTTTTAGTTGACAGTTTGAATAAATTTGTGTATAATATACGTATTAGAGTTAAAAAGGTAACACATGTCTACAACTGCAAATAAAAAAGTTAAAGGTACTGAACGTAAAGAATTTTCTCAATTTGAAAAAAATAAGATTGTAGAAAAACTTGTTACCGCTCGAATTGGATTATTACTAAGACATCCATTTTTTGGTAATATGGCCACTCGTATGAAGCTAATTGATGCGTCTGAATGGTGCAGTACACTGGCCACAGATGGCAGAAATTTTTATTACAGCAACGATTTTGTAAATAAATTAACTCCCAAGCAATGCGAGTTTGGATTTTCACATGAAGTGTTACATAATATATTTGACCATCTAGGACGTAGAGATAGTCGTATTCCAGAACTTGCTAATATTGCTGCAGACTTTGCAGTTAACCAAATCTTAAAAGATGAACGTATTGGTGAAGTTCCAGATTGGATTAAAATTTTCCAAGATAACAAATATCGCGGTTGGAGCTACGAACAAATTTATGATGACTTGTACGAACAAGCAGATAAAATTGATATCGGATCATTAGGTGAATTATTAGACGAGCACTTAGATGGAGAAGGTGACGGGGAAGGAAGTGATGGAGATAAAGATGGAGATAAAGAAGGGACAGGACGCCCAAAGTTAACTGAAGAAGAAAAGAAAGCAATCAAAGACGAAATTAAAGAAGCAATGGTAGCGGCCGCACAAGCTGCAGGTGCTGGTAAAATCCCTACAGGTATTCAACGTTTTATACAAAATTTCACTGAACCTAAAATGGATTGGCGTCAAATGTTGCGTATGAATATACAAAGTATTCTCAAAAGCAACTTTAGTTTTAGTCGACCAAATCGTAAAAGTCAACATAGCGGTGCTGTTTTGCCTGGATTACTAAATGAAGAAACTATCGATGTCAGTGTAGCAATTGATATGTCTGGATCTATTAGTAATAAAATGGCACAAGACTTCTTAAGCGAAGTCAAAGGTATTATGGAAGAATATAAGGATTTCAAATTAGACCTATTTTGCTTTGATACTGAAGTTTATGGTTATGCCAAATTTACTGGTGATAATGCCGATGAGATAACAGAATATGAACCTAAAGGTGGCGGAGGTACAGACTTTGATGCTTGCTATAACTTTATGAAAGAAGAAGGTATCGAACCAAAACGCTTCATTATGTTTACAGACGGTTATCCATGTGGTAGCTGGGGTGATGAGAATTATTGCGATACGTTATTTGTTATTCACGGAAACGACTCAATAATTGCCCCATTTGGGCAAACTGCTTACTATAAATAAGTGAGTAGTTAATGGCTTTAGTAAGAGGTGAAATTAATCCATTAGGTGTACTGGGAATGAGAAAATTATCATTTATTCCTGAACACTTTGCCCGAATTACTATCAAAATTCACAAATCTGATATCAAGATATTGGATCAATGGATTAACTACAACTTAAATAGTAGGTATGCAATAAAGGAAACAATTGTGTTGGATGAGTCTAATAAAATGGTTGAATCAATAATCATTGGAATGGAAGATCCAAAAGAGATCACAATGTTTACTTTAGGGTGTACCAAAATACATAAACAATAAAGGAAATATAAAATGAGTGAAGATAATACAGCACAAGTAGCAAACAACCCAATAGGTGGAGATACCACTGTTACTACAGAACAACCACAATTGAGCATTACAGATCTACAGAATTTGCGAGCCATTGTGGATGTATCAGTTAAGCGAGGAGCATTTGGAGCGGCAGAAATCAGCGCAGTCGGAGCAACATTTGACAAGCTAAACACATTTTTAAATGCAGTTGCGCCACAACAGCCAACCGCACCACAAGCCCCTACAGTTTAATAGGAGAATACAATGAAACATACCGGCAAAATGAGTAATAACGGTGCTAAAGTTGTTATTGCTTACAGAACATTACCTGGAGATGCAAACAGTGCGTTAGTGATTGGCACCAACAATCTAGGTGACACTTATCATGATGCGATCATGAATTTACTTCAAGATGTTAGCGGGCAACAGGCCAATGAATTTGCCGATATTCTTTCTGTTCGTAAATTTCCTGATGGAAACGGAATGTTAGAATGGTTGCATGCCCGCGGACATCTCAAGAAAGTGCCAACTAAATTGGTTATTGTAACCCCCAATAATCAGACAACTATTCCGTTAGATGAATTAAACAAAATTATTGCTGAACAAAAGGGGGTAAGCGTTGACGAACTGGCAATTACCGATGGGGTAAAACCAAATAAAAAAACTCTGCCTAAAGATGATCCAACTCGTACCACCAGTTCCAGCGTAAATGCTGGTGATGACCATAATACTGCAAATCCTGCGCCGGCATCAATTGTTGCTACCGCTCCCGTTGTTGAGGACACAAGCAATTTAACGCCTACTCAATTAAGATCACGTGCGGATAAATTATTTAAGGAAGCACAGTTACTACGCAAACAAGCAGATGCTGTCGATCCTCCTAAAAAGAGAATCAAGTCTGTTGTGACCGAAGCTGTATAATGAGTAATTCTGAACAAGTATATCTAAACGCATTACAAGACATTTTAGAAAACGGCGACGATCGACCCGATCGTACGGGAACAGGAACACGGAGTATTTTTGGTCTTCAAATGCGTTTTGATTTAACAGAGGGGTTTCCTGCTGTTACTACCAAAAAACTAGCATGGCGAGCTGTGGTAAGTGAGTTGCTGTGGTTTATCGAAGGTAGTAATGATGAATTGCGCCTTCGTGAAATATTACACGGAGATAGAAACAGCGTAAAAGAAACAATATGGACCGCTAATGCCATGAGCCCATACTGGATTAAGCAGGCTCTTAAACGTGCAGCAGGCGATGTAGGACGTATATACGGTATTCAATGGCGCAGATGGCGTAAACCGTTGATCCGTATTAACAAGGTAGTTCTGCAAAATCACGATCAATTGCTTGAATTGATAAAAGGCATTAAAGAAGATCCATATAGTCGCCGTCACATACTTACAGCATGGAATCCCGGCGAGTTAGATTTAATGAGTTTGCCACCATGCCATATATTAAGTCAATTTTATGTTAATAATGGTCGACTAAGCTGTCATATGTATCAACGCAGTGCTGATATGCCATTGGGGATGCCGTTTAATATTGCGTCATACGCATTATTTACACATATGATTGCTCAGGTATGTAATTTAGAAGTTGGAGATTTGATTATTAGTGTAGGCGATGCTCATATATATCATAATCAAATTGATGGAGTAAAGGAACAACTATCACGAACTCCGTTACCGGCTCCCGATTTAAAATTAAATTCGAATATCCAAGTGATCACTCATTTTACTATGGATGATATAGAATTAGTTAATTACCAATCTCATGACCCTATAAAATTTATTATGTCAGTATAAATTTTAAGAATTATTATTAGATTAATTTAAACCACAAGAACTTCAATAACTCCAAAGCCCTCGGATTGTGATCCCAGGGCTTTTCCTATTATTGCTCCGCCAAACACATTACTAGCGGCAATTCCATATCCTGGCGTACTACTAGTAACAATTAGATCACCCTTATTAATATAGCCCAGAACCTTGCAAGGAACACGGCCTTTTAAGGCAATAGCAGGGTGAGTTTCGTCATTTCCAGCGTCTTTATTCATTAAATAGGCAGGATTTTTACTTACTATACCCGCTACCCTTGTATCAGCAAATTGTGTAGTAACTGTGACTTCTTTTTCGCCACCAATTATTAATACAGTGCCTTCGTCATAAACTGCATCTGCTTCGTACCGTTCAGCTAAATCGGCATACTGGGCGGCAGTAGCTGTTGCGTTTAAAACTTGTGTAAACACGTTATAACTTAACGTACCTGTTGAATATAAGGGTTGATTTCCTAACGGGTCTCCAATAAACGGAATACAGTATGTGCCTGTGCTAACAATATTAATTGCCACAGTTGTTGCGGTATTGGCCATTAACGACTCTGCTGCAGTTCCCCAGAAATAAGATCCTGTTGCTTGCGTAGATCCCGCGGCATTGGCTTCTTTTAAAGTTATTCCAGATTGTACTGTTAAAAAATTTGTATATAAATCAGAAGAAGATACTGGGCTAAAGTTAAAATTAGATATAACTGCGACCGGATCAGACCCAATATATCCTTTTAATATATTATGATTATTTCCATCAGTGCCTATTTCGGTAACTGGTTGCCAAGAGGCTACAGACTCAACTGAATTATAAGGACCAATAGTAATCCATTTACCAAATTCTGAACTCCAAGAATTTAATTGTATAGATGTAGTATTCCACCAAAGATCCCCGTCGAGCGGAGTATAAGATAAACTAGGATCAACCGATTGCCCTACAAGATTAGCAATTGATTTAAAATTTACACCATCATAACACACGTTTAAATTTCGTTGATTTATATTATTATTAAACCAAAGCTGTCCTTGTATAGGAGTTGGTGGTGGAGTAGTTTTGGAAAAATTTTCTAGCAAATACACAAAATTTTGATTTTGTATTTGCCCATATCCACTATAGTTACGACCAACAAAAGTCAAACTAGTTGAATCATTTGCGGTGCCATCGTCGACAGTAAATAGTGTACTTCCATTTGCATTATATAATATGTATGGCATTTACGTTGATCCTTAAATTTTAATTATTCCGAATAAAGCAATATTCTTTGGCCTGGTTTCATTTCCGCCAACAACCGAAGTTGATGTTGTACTAGCAGCCGGGTTGGTTAAACAGTTGGTAGAATTACCAGATTGCGGAGCAAGACTACCAGATAAGAAATATTGGTGACTATGTGCTATAATTTGGTCTTGCTGTATAGATCCTAACTGTCTCCCCACATCGATTCCCGCTCCGTTATCTAAGCCTCGTACAAAATATCCACGAACATCGGGAAGACGGAAACTTGCTCCTTCAATTCCATACGGGCTATTTGCTCCGCCCAACGCTATGTACAAATTATAATATTGATCTATGCCGGCTAACGACCCATCGGCTGCCAGATACCCAGTAGGAACGGTACCTCCAGCAGTATACATAATAGTCCCCGATGGTATAGGAGTAAATCCACTTGTGACAGATGTTAGCTGCATTTGTAATTGTGCAATTGTTGCAGTAAGCTCCGAAATTAATGTATCTACATAAGTTTTGACTGCTTTTTGAGTTGCTAAATTATTATCTGAATCTGACGACAATTTACTATCTGTATCAAATTTGTTAATAGTTTGTCCGTTAGATGAAGATACCAAATTAGTAAAAGTCGCCAATGTTAATATAGAATTTGCAACATTTAAATTGTTTGAAACAATATTTTGTGCGTTAATGTTATTAGACCAAACATTACTCCAGGTCAGTGATTGAGTTCCCAAATTAACAGCATTTGTTGTGGTTGGGATAACAGAAGTATCAACCCCCCATACTCCAGATAATATTCCAGCATTGTTAATGCTAGTCATTGACACAGCATTTAAGTTATGAACAGTGGTATCACCTGATGAATTTCTTTGCATGATAGATTCAGACATTGAATCATGGGAAGCAACCAAAAAAGAAGTTTGTTCTTGATTTAATAGTTGTGAAGATTGCACAGAGTTTAAGGAAACTCCTGTTAATACAACATCCAAAGCTGGTTGATTTTTAAATGTCATACCTCGATAAACAGTGGGAAATCCGGGTACAGCACTAGCATAAGATATATCAAATCCAGTACCACTAATAATAGCAATAACTTCTCCATCTACCACACACTCGATTACCGGATGCGCAACATTGCTTGTGTCGGTTAGATTTGTTGAAACAAATTTAGTTGTATTAAATCCAGCAACTCCTTCTGGGCCTATTGTAATAAATCCCGTTCCTGTATTGACGTTTAGCTGGTTGGCTGTAGTATCAAACCACAAATTTCCTTGTATAGATATACCCGGCGGGGTTGCCGCATAAGTAATAATTCCCAAGGTTTGCCATTCTCCATTATAAACGTTTAACGAATTATTTTCTGTATCAAACCAAAGTTGGCCTGTTAATGGGCTAATAGGCGGAATACCGTAAGCAAAGTTTTCGAGCATATGTATAAAATCAGAGTTTTGTGTTTGCCCAAACCCAACAACATTTTTACCTATAAGAGAAATGCTTGACGAAATGCTGTCAGTAATACCATCTGCTAGTTCAATTAGTATTGTTCCATCTGTTTTTAAAATTTGATATGGCATTGTTGTTTCCTTACATTACCACATTAACTGTAGCTGTCGTGATCACACTATAATATTTTGTTCCGGTTGAATAAATCTCAACGGGTTGCCAACTTATCCCTTGTAGTACATTATTTTCGATTTTAAATCTTCGAACTTCAGTGCCTACATAAGGTTGGCTAAATTGACAAATAACTTTACATTCAGACCCTAGCGGTAATCCTATATCGTTAGTAGCAGTATTTGCTGCAACAGGATACATCTGTGCTAACACATTTGCAATAACTTGATTTTGCAATATATATGAAGCATAAATTGTTACATCGTGATCAGCAAGGATAGTTAATACTGAAGGATCTAAAGCATCAATGCTAACAGAAGCAGACAAATAGTTGTTGCTTATTTGCCCAGATACTGATAAATTACCGTTAATTGTTAATCCAGCAACTATTGTAGCAGTGCTAGTATTAAAGTATGTGGTTGCAGCAGCCGGAGTTAAATTAAATGTAGAATTACTAACCATTGCAACTGTGGTCCCGTAATTTGTTAACAATGTTACCTGTTGAGTCAATAAAGTAGTAACATCAACTAATGTAGTAGAAGGCAGTACCCATCCATTACTACCAACAGATTGCGGGAAAATAGGACCAACTGTGTATACAGTATTATTATTATATATGTTTAATTGATTATTTGTGCTGTCCCACCAAAAATCCCCCGAATTTAAAGTTCCAGGTTGTACACCAGACACAATGGCACCGCTAACTGGTGTAAACCCGTTGTCGTATACAAATAATCGTTGAGCAGTAGTGTCATACCATAATTGCCCGGTAACCGGGCTTGCTGGAGGATTACCGTAAGTACTGGCAAAATTTTCCAATAGCTTTACAAAGTTGTTATTAATATATTGACCATAGTTACTGACATTTTTACCAACTAAGGTAAGACTAGTTGTAGCTTGATCAATGCTATTATCGGCCAGTAGAACTAGAGTCGTTCCGTTTGTGTTTAAAATTGAATATGCCATTTTAGTACTTTATTATATAGTTAGCGTATTGTAGTGGTTCGGTACTGGCCGCTTTGTATAAAGGGGTAGCACGACTTAGATCAGGTACATTAAAATTAGGAATAACCCCTCCATAAATGAAACTACCAAATCCTTCATATTGTAATGCTTTAGCAAGGTCAGGAAATGCCGCAATAGGATAGCTCAATCCATCGCATAACAACCAACCCGCCGGAGGTATATTACTCCCGTGCATTATTATCATTCCTGCATTATAAAACCCATCAGTTAACTGATTTAAACTAATTTTCTGGGGGCCTTTATAAGTAGCACTAGTTGATGTATCAACTACCAATAAAGTTAATGTAGCTGTTGTATATGTCGCAGTTACCTGATCTGTAATAGCATTAGCAGATAATGTTGTATTAAATGTTGCTGTTGATCCATTACCGTAAAATATAAAATTAGTAGATGTCACTTGCCCTTTTAATACAAAATTACTGCCAAACGCTAATCCAGTAGCAGGTCCGTTAAAAGTACCAAAAACTTGTGTACTAGTTGTACCAATTGAATTGGCATAGATCCTATTAAATGTTGCTGTAGAAGACCCTATATCATATATATTAGTTACGGATGGTAAAATTCCAGCTCCAGATTTTGGATTACCGTTGCCATCCAACCAATTTACGTATATTTGTCCATCCACAGTAATATCGTCACCAAATACAGATACCCCGCCAACATTTAAAGTACCTGATATCGAGGCATTACTTTCCATTGAGGTAGTACCGCCTACACTAAGTCCGAGTGATATACTAGCTGGTCCATTGACTACTAAACTGGGATTGTTAACTGACGTAGTTGTATTGATTGTAACAACTCCGTCAGCAACTACTACAGTACTGTTTGGTAAACTACTTGTAGCATTGGAAGTTTTAAGAACAATGTTTCCTCCAGGTGTATTGTTTAAAATGATCGCGTCATTGATCAATTTATAAAATTGAATATAATTATTATTACTACTACCAACTATATTAACAACTACACCATCTCGTCCCTGGGAACCAGATTGATTATTAGCATTAGGTGTTGAAAATAACATTCTACCGGTTATTATCTGCCCATTTATCGAAGTATCATTTTTTCTTAAAAAACTACCAGCACTAAACAAAGCATTATTAACAATTAGATTGGCTGCCGTGACTGATATTCCGTTAAAAAATGCTCCAGACGCAACATTAACACCTGGATAAATCGCAGTAAATCCAGATAGTATAGGATTCGGAATAAACGATTCCCCTGCTAATACAGAAATTCTGTTACCACCTACATATGTAGATGTTATTTGATGGTTGGTACCGGTTGTATCTGTTATTGTTTCAACAAACGGACCATTTAATTCTCCCATGTTGGCATTTCCGACAGGAATCCAAGTTCCGGCACTGTAAATATTAAGTTGGCTTAATACTGTATTAACCCAAATATCACCAGATTTTAATGCCGTTGTTAAAGAGGGATCAGTGGGCTGTTGATATATTCCATTGGCGCTTGCCCAATTTGTTGCTCCGTACGTTCCGTCCATTACTCTTAATACTTTATTGGCAGGATTGCTTGTATCATACCATAATTGCCCTTCAATTGGGTTAGACGGAGGGATAGGACTTGAGAAGTTTTCTAGTAGACTCAGAAAGTTTTGATCAATTGCCTGTCCAAAATTTGGATACCCTTTACCCACTAGAGTTAAACTTGTATCCACTGTGTTAACTCCCGGTGGCATATCAGGCACCGTTACTGCTGTAATTTTACTAGGATCAGAGTAATTAAGTGTATATGCCATAATTAATTTCCAGTTCCGCTAAGGCTTTGAACTCTAACTGTATAATCAATTTGGATCATTCTGTTTAACGACTTTTGCACAGGATGAAAAATTACATGAGTTAGTAACATTCCCATTCCCGGACCATCGGGACTGTAACTTAATAGCCCTAATTCGTCAAACACATAAGTGCCATTAGAGTTAGTAGCGTTGTCAAATGCACTTTGTCCATTTGGTTCGCCAAAATCTAATAAACAACTAACTAAAATATCACTATACGCAGTTCCTGTAATGTGTCGAACTTGCATAAAATTATTTGTAGGGTTTAAGTCTGTAGTTTGTTGTGCGTCAACTGTTTTATAGTATGTTTGATTATACAAACTAGCACTAGTACCAACAGTATTTGGAGTTAGATATGTTATAATACCAGTATCATCTACTCGTGTTCCGCCATTTCCAAATGCCATTTCATAAATTGTACCATAGCCTTGATTGCTCAAACTCTGTGCCATGGCAAGACTAAAGTTTTCATAATGAATTGCGTTCTTTTTATCAATAAAAACTTCTTTAGTATTGGGGTCAAAAATTTTGATATGACCTTGAACTTTCATAGTTCCTTGTTCATTTGGACGAGTTTGTGTGGTATTTGTCATAGTAGAAATCTGTTTCATATAATATTTATCCAAGTATTTTTCTTAGTATTTAAATTCGTATTTTAGGTCTTGGAAATGCCTGGCCTACACTGGGTCGAATTCCAGTCAGCCTCGGCCATTCTATTCCTTGATTTGGCCGGAGGCCGATGATAACGTTTAATAAAGAATACCCATCTGGTGCTCCTACACCGGTTACTGGATCCCACCCAACTCGAGCGGCATATCCTTGCGGTAGATAAGTAGCATTGGTCCCCGTAGTTATGTCGTAAAAGGCTTCCAAATTAGCATAAAATAATGTATTATACTCTGTTGATGAAAATGCTTTACCAGTTAGTGCTTTAAATCTAGCCAACATGCCTGCCATCACCGGAGTGGCTGCACTAGTTCCGCCGGCAGCAACTAAATTTCCGTTATAATAAAATACATAAGAATTAGCCATTGGGCCAGAAATATCCGGAACACCCCTCATAGTTACTGGAGTTAATGTTCCATAGATGTTGGTTGAACTATTATATGTTTGATAGCTCAATCCAGTTTGCCAGCTAGGTGCCGAAAATAACGTGCTAAATCCGCCACCACTCCCGACTCCAAACGAAAATCTGGAATCATTCTGTTCTGTGGTTTCTGTCAATCTTGTGTTTGTGCCCGTGTTTATAATAAGATGCGTTCCTCCAACTCCGATTATATAAGGGCTTGACGTTGGATAATTAACTGATTCAACTCCCGAATTGTCTGATCCAAAATCGCCAGAACTATTCACAAAGGCAATCTTATTAGAATTAGCCAGTTGAAGTTGAGTCGATAAAAAATCTCCGCTAGCTTCACCAAAAGTCCAACTCATCGTAATCACATCGCATCCGTCAGAAATTGCTCTAGCAATAGTACTTTGAATATCACTAATAAAATTTGTAGAGGAGTTTATATAAATGTTAATTGTGGCTTCGGGAATCAATGTAGCCACACACGCAATATCTAATGCATTTTCGGCATCAGCATTAGTATTAACACCAAATTGACCGGTTGCGCCATTTAATAATATTTGGTTTATGATTGGAGCTGTAAAGGATCCAGGAATTAATCCAGATGTTTGATATGAAGAAAATGTTAAATTAATATCGCTCTGTTTAAACCCTCCATCAAAACTAATAATTCCAACTTTCATGCCCGCTCCAGAATGAAATGGCATATTATACGCTGTGGCAACTTGCGGAGCCGTAAGATTGACATAGTTGCCCGAATGATAATACCCGGTATTATTAATTGTCACTAATGCCGATTCGTCAAGAGATATTATATTTAATTTCGAAAGACGAGCAACTACTTGTGTTTTATCCATTACTGCTCTAACTCCAATAGTGTTAATGTTACACCGACTGCTGTAGAACTTACTGAGTTATTTGTAACTGCTATATATACCGTATTGGTTGTTACAACATCGTTGTTAAACCCAACCACTCCTGGAGTAATTAATTGAGTTAATGAACCGGAAGTAGTAACAACATCTGCAATAACTCCCGAACCTACTGTGGGATCAGTACTTTGATTTCTGGAACTGTCAACAGATAAACTTGTGGCATCTGTATAAATTCTAACCCAGGCAGGTTGTGTTGTTATAACTTTTGATAATACATAAGTTTTATATCCTGCTACGGTAATAGTTGCGGTATTACCAGATGATATAACTGCGGTAGATGTTGTAAACGCTAGTCTAGATGTGAGCCCGATTCCTGCTGAACCGGCATACCCTATGGATCCAGAATAACCAAGCGACCCAGTATATCCAATACTACCAGCACTACCTTGTGATCCGGTATAGCCTCCAGGACCGCCAGCACTACCAGTAAATCCCACAGCAGAATAAGCACCAGCTGATCCGGTATATCCGCGTGGACCACTTACGGAACTGGCTGATCCTGTGTAACCACCAGGATCACCCTTACTACCAGCAAATCCAATAATACCCTGCGATCCAACGTACCCTACACTACCCCAGTAGCCCTGTGATCCGGTATAGCCTACACTACCCCAGTAGCCCTGTGATCCGGCATAACCTTGACTTCCTGTAAATCCAGATCCGCCAATACTACCGTCATATCCTTGTATTCCAAATGATCCTGTAAATCCAATAGATCCTGTAAATCCAGTAGATCCTGTAAATCCGGTATTGCCTTGACTACCATCATAACCTTGTGATCCGGTATAGCCCACACTTCCCCAATATCCCGCACTACCTTGACTACCGTCATAGCCTTGCGATCCGACATATCCAGTGCTGCCGGTATAACCAATATCACCAACACTGCCGGTGTATCCAATACTACCAGTATAACCAAAATCACCAACACTACCGGTATATCCACCAGGATCACCAACACTGCCAGTATACCCAATAGCACTAGCGGCACCAATACTACCAGTATAACCTACTGATCCAGTAAATCCTTTACTACCAGCAAATCCATTAGGTCCCGTAGGACCTGAAACAGTACTAGCACTACCGGCGTATCCTTTGCTTCCACTATATCCTAGACTACCGGTATATCCCAATGGTCCAGAAACTTGACTCGCTGAACCAGTATACCCAGCACTACCGGTATAACCAATGCTTCCGCTATATCCCAAACTACCGGTATATCCCAATGGTCCAGAAACTTGACTCGCCGAACCAGTGTAACCAGTTGGACCAATACTTCCGCTATATCCCAAACTACCACTATATCCCAATGGTCCAGAAACTTGACTCGCTGAACCAGCGTAACCAGTTGGACCAATACTTCCGCTATATCCCAAACTACCACTATATCCCAATGGGCCAGTTGGTCCTAGAGTACCAATACTACCTGTGTATCCCCCTGGATCACCTTTACTACCAGTATAACCTGTTGATCCCAATGGTCCAGAAACTTGACTTGCTGAACCTGTATACCCAATGCTTCCGCTATATCCCAGACTACCACTATATCCTAATGGTCCTGTAGCACCAACACTGCCTGTATAACCGCCAGGTGGTCCTTGAGGGCCGGTTGGGCCTGGAATATCACTAACACTTCCGGTATATCCGCGAGCACCAGTAATTCCTACACTGCCGCTGTAGCCTCGAGGGCCAGATGGTCCAACCACTGTACTTGCCGAACCCGTATATCCACCAGGAGGGCCTTGCGGACCAGAAACTTGACTTGCCGAGCCTGTATATCCAATATTACCAACACTGCCTGTGTACCCAGTTGCTGTACTTGCTGATCCTGTGTATCCGATGGCACCGGTACTTCCTGTAAATCCAGGTGCGCCGGCACTACCAGTATATCCGCCCGGCATACCAGGTGCGCCGGCACTACCAGTATATCCGCCCGGATCACCTTTACTACCTGTATAACCAATACCAACATTTGAAATATTAATAACACCATTCATACTTGGCATATTATTAGTTTGATATACTAACCGATCCGGGGCATTCATTGGAACGCTAAATGTTAATAGCCCAACTGTAACTCCATTATTTGTAATTCCAGAAGTATATAACGCAGAATCATTATCTGTATATTGAGTCGCTATATAAAATCCATGACTTGGACTGTTTACTGTAATATAATAGGTAAACCCACGAGCCAGATTAATACTATTACTATTAAGACCGTTAATTAAAAACGTGCCTAATCCGCTATCAGTTACTGTAAGATAAAGTCCTGCTAATGCGCCAGCACTACCAGTATATCCTTTACTACCTGTAAATCCAAAACTACCATTGTATCCAATTATTCCTGTACTACCAGTATATCCTGTAGAACCAGAGTTCCCAGAGCTACCAGTATACCCTGTTCCACCAACGCTACCAGCATAGCCTGTACTGCCAACGTATCCGATAGCACCCTGACTACCTGTAAATCCAGATGTTCCCTGTGGGCCAACACTGCCAGAAAATCCAACACTTGCGCTGCCTGCGTATCCTATACTACCAGTATACCCAACGAACCCGCTAGGTAAATTGGTAAAATTATATCTTTTGGTAATTTGATTATCAACTACTACAAAATATGTCTCGTTTGTAGCAGTTGTTAGTAACGGTAATGTGGTGATTTGTGGCATTTTTATAATCCTTCAATTGGGTTATTATTTTGATCTGTTAGTACAAATCCAGTTTCGATTGTTATATCAGGATCCCCGCCGCTATAATAACTATTTGGCAGCATAGACGGTTTAGCTTGTATAAACTTAGCGGCTTCCGTTGTACTATCTAGTAACGAAATACCATTGTTCCATAACGCAGTGTCTGAGAATTCTTTCTTAATAATAACCAATTTAATGTTATCCCCTACTCCTTGTAGTGTATTTAACGTAATTTGCTGAGTTGCTGTATTGATGCTAAACTCAGGTGGCAAATAGTTTAATCCCGTATAAGTATAACCATTTATAGAATCAGTACTTAGAGAATTGGTGTAAACCCATACTTGATTTGTTGATGTAACAATATAAGCGGTGTTTAACAAAGTGGTTGACGGTAGCAATGACTGCGAAGAAGTAGATCCAAAAAGTTTAAATTCAGGACTATCATAAGATATTGTAGTATCTTGATAAAATGTACCTACTTTATTCAATAAATATCCACCATAATAAACTTGGATTTGATCTACGGCAGGAATTGTTGTATCCAATGATAGTGTAATTCCATCTCCGGTTAAAGTATTAGCGGTAGTTAAGATTGTATACGTAGCAGTTGTGCTTGTGGTATACAAAGTCTGTTGATAAATGTTTTCGCTAAATGGTATCGTTTGACTTGGACTTTGATCAATAACTTCTGTATAAATGTCTGAATATGTTTTAGGGCTAGTCCCTAATGTTCCCCTACGTAGTTGTCCTAGTGTATTATTAACCATTGTAAAAAATTCAATACGCTCGCCGGCAATTATCACAACACCCGGAATTTTCTTTGAAGGAATAGCAGGAGTTAATACACTAGCATCATTAACATAAATTTTTGTATCGGTTACCGATAAAGGTTGTGTTAAGTATGTGGAATTGTGTGCCGATACTCTCTTAAAAGATGTTCTATTAAATATATCATTAAAAATTCTATAACCCAATACAGTAGACGATAACGTTTGATTAGCAATATAAGTTATTACAATTTCATCGCCAGGCACAATGAGATATTTGTCACTAATCTGAATGGTAACACCGTCGCTCAAAATTTGATAGTCAACATTATTAACTAAAGGGGCTTCATTTAATGACAACCAAAGATAATTTGTGTTTAACGGCGGAGCAGAAATCTTAAACTGATTTGATGAGGTGCCCCTAAACCGTTCTGTTCTTAATAACATACCATCCTGATCTGTATATGTTATTATTCTAATAGTAGACCCAACAAGTGTTGGATTTGTTAGAATCAGTGTAGATCCTTCAATATTATAATCATACCCATCGCCCGGTTGATTAAATAGGTCGACTACCGCAACAACATCGCCATTTTTAACATCACCGGAAGTTATGGTCACTGTGTTGGTTGTACCATTAACTATATAGTCAAACCCACCTCGTAACTTAATTCCATTCACAAATACTTCAACTGAATTGTTTCCGACAGCATATTCTGATTGCGGTCTTTGGCGACTATTATTGATTTTAAAGGTTAAATTAGATTCAATAACTGTATAATAACTTATATACGGTGGATTCAATTGTCCCGAATTTATTTCAACTATTACATTACCCACTGCCGGTCCAATATTTCCGGGAGCAGGATTTAATGTGTAACTTGTTATAGAATTATCTGTAATCTTAATAAATTGATCTGTTACCTCGTTAAAATAATTATTAAATGAAGCAAAGAACCATACCTGAACTGTATTTGTACCAGGCGGTAAATTATATACTGTAACAGCCGCTCGATTATCAATTCCCAAAATTACTGGTCCCAATGTATATCCATACCCCGTAGCAGTAGATTGTATCGAAACAGATACCCCATTAACTGTAACATATGCGCTATTAACTGATCCAATTTCAGAAATACATGATACTTGAGCACTTGATTCATCAGTTACTGATATTGATCCATACCCAACAACTCCGGCATCTTGACCGCTTCCGCCACCTACACCGATAATAGTATATCCAATTACATCAGTTCTTAGTGGGCAAACACTTAACTGATCTGTTCCCCAATTAATAGTAAATTGTCCAGGAGTTAAAGTAGTTGATGTGGTGTAGTTGTACACCGTTAAAATTCCATCGGTGATTGTAATACTAGCCGGGGTTGAAGGTAAAATTGGCAATGTAATGGTCGATGTGGTGAATGCAATCGCATCAAAATTTCCAGAAATTATAGTAGGTGCTCCGGTAGATGTTTTTGTATAAACACCGATACCAAGGCTGTCACTAGATCCACCTGCTACTAATTCTTCAGGAGCATAACTATTATCAGAATTTAAGAAACCATCCCCTACTCTAGCAATCTCTGAAGAACCCCCATCAATAATAATGTCGCTCGGATTAACCCCCAGTGCTCCTGTTAGAACAGCAAGATTTGTTCCAGTCCATGTTCCCCCGTCAATAGATGTATCAAGAATTGCAGAATTTGAATTCTCATTCCAAAATTCGATAACTGTTCCAACATTGATGCTTGAGGTCAATGTACTACTAAATGTTACTGTGTTTCCTACTATAGAAATTACAGTAACTTCATTATTATAAAATACATTAGATAATTCACTAACAACATTAGCATATTGACCGACGGTTATTCCTGAAACATCATTTAACATTACAGAGTTACCACCAAGCAACGTAACGTTTGTTGAAGTGACTCTTGTATAGTATTCTACATCATTACCCCATGTAACTGTACCAAACGGCACGTTGTTTTCATCCCACCCGGTGGTATAATTAAATGCCAATGTTTGAATTTGTGTGCGTGGGTATTCAACTCCTAACATTAGTTGTCCTAAATCCAAACCTGGCATACCAGATGTTGCTGTATAATAATTTAAAATTCTTTCTGAAGCAGATTGTATGTCACCACTCTTAACATAGGTGATTGATAACACTTGTTTAATTCCAGGAACAAAATTTAAAAATTTAATTTGGCAATACTTTTTGGTGTATCCATTATGTAATTTTGTAAAATATTCAATAGTGTAGTCCAACCATAATACACGTAGACCATCTAATGTCATTGTAATTAATGATTTGTCTGACACTGCTAACCAATTTAGTATAAATGTGTTTGCGGATCCATTACAAATAAACTTATCGGTAGTTGTTGTATTTCCTATTTGATTGCCAGTCGAAATCCTATCAAATTTTAAAGTAATATCAAATATTCTGTTTGTGTCAGCAGTATAAGTTTGCGTTGGGTCAAGTACTGTATATTGTTCTGTAAAATTTCTAATTTGTGTATGATACGGTTTTACTTCTTTAATATAATTTTCAAAATTTGTATTATTTGTTACCAGGTAAGAAGATGGTTGTGCTAACGCACCCACTTCGTTGGTAACACTAATAAATGACGTTTTAAATACCCAGTCAAGTAACTTTTGTTCTGTAAGAGCATACTTAACTGCTTTAAAGAAAAATAAATTCCAATTGACTTTTAATTCATTGATGAAAATATTATCTCTTAGAGCCTTCAAGATATAATTTAATTCTAAATCAGGAGTCTGATCATATAATGTTTGATCATAAGCACTAACTTCATCATATCCTAAATTGCTAGTTGTGGTATTCCATATACTATCTGAAATTTGTATGGTTCCATTTTGAGAATATACAATATTGTACTGATTACTAAATGTTCCTGATCCGGAATCAGTTGCTTCTAAAATTATATAATTGCCTAATCCGTTATTTTTAACCTTGACATAATCCCCGTTCTTTAATGTTAACGAATCAGTTTGATAAACATAATCTACTGTGATGGCATAATCCTTGTACTGATTATAATCACTACTAGACCAATTAGCATAATTCCAATATAATGGTGTATTGTATGATTGAGTACGAATTCTAACCCAATTACTATTTTCTATATCACGAATAAACATTGCCCATTTACCATAATATGTACTATCCGAAATTACTACAACAGTATAAGGACGAACTGCTAATAACGGAGCAGTTACATATCCCGACCCGGGGTTAGAAATTGTTGTGCTAATGACTCTCCCGTGTGAATCAATTTTGGTTGTAATTACCGCGCCGTTTCCTTCTCCGTTAATTGTTACTGTTGGTGGATTAATATACCCTCGACCATGATTAACAATATGTGTTGAAATAATGCGGCCTTCGTAAACAGTACAGGATAATTCAGCAGTTGATAGTAATGTGGTGTCAATTATGTCAAGTTCGTTTGTATCCTCGATCGTGTAATCATATAGATTTAATGCTACCGGAGGTATAGTTTCCTGAGCATTTAAATTATTAAAATTATAATTACCAGTAATAACATTGTTAATTAATATTCCGTTAACAAATCCTATTAAATTTCGTAGAGCGGCTTTTCTATTTGCAAACATGGTTTGTCTTGGTCTAATCCCGATACCATATCGAATCCTTGCTGTTAATTTTGGATCAGGTACAGGATTTCCCAAACTATCGTGTCCTAATAAACTGTCAAACAGTTTTTTCTCAAGCAAAGGATTAGGTACATTTGTTTCGTTACCTTCTTGCAATAATAACCATTCTGTGTGTCTGGGAATAATATTATTAATATCATCAATAGTAATGTTTAAATTAATATTATTTTTTATAAGTTCTTTTCCTACGTTAGCGACTGATACAGAATGTGGTGAAATAATTGCAGCATATTGTAACCCGTAAGCAGTTGGATCTAATATAATCTGCCCTACATCGTAACAACTGATTCTTCTGTTTGGTACAGCCGGAACTATAACTTTATTTTTAACCCAGTAATAATAATTATAATTATTAAAAGTTTGTGTTACTGTATCATATGTCTGTATATAAGAATAAGCACTATCATCAGGATTTAATGGTTGTCCACTAACACCCTGTATTAATCCAGCTGAAGTATCTGCTATAGCACTCCATTCGCTAGGTAATAAATTACTGCCCACCCATTCGTACACATCAATTCTTGATCCCGGGAATAATTGTCCCCATGTATTCTTTCTAAAGGTGTCATCTCCTTGTTCATACCATTGATATTTAACAGTACTTAAATCCCACCATAATTCACCAATATGACTATCAGTCCAATTAGTTGCAGTATTAATTGAGTTAATGTCTGTTCCGATAGAATAAATTGCAGGATCTGATGCTGTCTTATATGTTAATTCCTGATCTGCCATTCCGGCAATACGTCCTTTTAATGGATCAATTACATCAAGATAGTTTACAATTTCTTCCGTCGAAGTATTAATTAATCTTACTCGTTGAATTAAACTAGTATCAACTAAATCATTCTGACTCCTTAGTAATTTCCACCCATTAACTGTAGCGTCTATTTTATTAAACAAGTATACTGCGCTGTCAATACTTGTATTATCTATTGCTGGTGCGCCAACTAGTACTGTTGTCGAATCAATAACCACACTCTTTCCGTAATCAGTTCCATTTGCTGTAGATACCGGCGATAGCTCTTCGGCAAATACAAAACGATTAGATAATCTATTATAGATATAAACTGTTCCAGAATTATTAATTACATCGTAGAATTTAGTAGAATTTGCGTCAAACGTTGTATTAGAATCCAATAGAGCCGTAACATCAAACGTTGTTGCTCCATGCACTCCAGATCCCAGGCTTGAAATAACTAACGAATTATTTGTGTCATTGATATCAATATCAGTACCAAAATGTATTCCAATAACTCCCGACGGGTTGGTTAAACTTTGATCTAATATATATTGTCCGTTTACATTTTTATATATATTGACCGCACCATAACTTTGATCAAAGTTTTCACAGTATGGAATACCAATTAACAAATAACTACTATCGGGCGATACCAAAACTTTTTGGCCAAATTTTGATCCCGATGGATAATTCGAAGTTATTGTTTGCCAAGGAGTTGTAAAATTTGTATTAGTATAAATGTTAACAAAGCCAGGTGTATTGGTATTGCCTAAAGCACTAATGGCAATTACAGTGCCATCGTCTGATCCACTAATACTATAACCCCATTGGCTACCAACAGTTACTGGAGTTGTAACAGTATGTTTGAGGGTAGCAGAAACATTATTAGTGCCAATTACTAAATCATAAACGTACACTTCTCCTGTAGAAGTATTAACTGTTGCTGGAGCAGTAATTACTAATGTTTTATTAGATGATGTAGTATTTCTTTGTACATATATTCCTGATCCAAAAAACGAATAACTGCTAGGTTGTGGATTATTAATAATTAATTCTTGAACTTCTTCAAGAAGTACAGAATTTATACTACTAATTTTTACCAATCCAGAATTGTTAATACCATTAACTGTTTGTGCTTTTGGAGCACCGGCAAAAATTAATCCATATGTAGATGTACTAAAGGCAGTGTCATCATAGACTACAAATTGTCCAAATCCCGTATCGTTGTTTAACGAGTTTGCGTTTCCTTGTAATTCATTTAAATAATAGTATAATTTTCTAGTTAATCCATCAGTGGGAGTTGTTAGGTATAGCGTAACACGACCATAGTTTCCGCTTTGTTCAAATCCAGGTGAACCAACAACTACAACATTTGATCCGTTACGTTTACTGATACTCCACCCAAGTTGTTGATCAGATATACCACCAACACTGAGTGCTTGCGATATTGAATAATTACTAACCTTTTCATAGACACCCCATTGACCGTTGCCAGTATTGTCGATCCACGATTTAGTACCAGCGGGCAAATTTAATAACACATGGTCAGCAGGTAAATTATCAAATGTATTAAATCTAACACTATCAAATCTAAATAATAATCCCACTTTTGTAGAGGAATTACTATTAATATATGTTGATGTTGATGCGATTAAAAACGAATTCAAACTTGGTACTTCGGTTACAACATATACACCGTTTACTGCTGAATCATATTCAGTAATAGAAATTAATTCTCCAACTGTTATTCCGTGATAGTTATTGGTGATAATAGTAAGATCAACTCCGGGAATATTAATAAAAGCATCAGAAATTGTTGCCGGAGATAAGGTGTATCTTAAAACATCCCAATCTCCGTTTATTGTATTGCCTATCCAGATTGTATCTCCATTGTTGAACACATTGGTTGTACTAGACGCGGCATTAATTAAAGTATTTTGATTTAATGTGGTATAATTTACATCATCAATTCGTACATAACCAGCTGTTGATAATACAAATTTATTATCTACATATGTTCCAGAATTTACCGCAAAAGTATTAGAACTTATATAGTTTGATGGTGTTATTTGCCAATTAGATGCTGTACTATAAACCTTTAAATCATATGCTGCAATAGGAGGAGTTGTTTCTGTGAAAACTATCACTTGAGGATTATCAACAAATGTACCTTCAATTAACGGAATCTCTAATTCTTGATACGTTGTATATGCGCCATACTGTCCAATTCTAAATGCCCATTCTTCGTTATATGTAAAATTACCTTGTAAATTTTGTATACTAGACTTAGCCAGTTTAGCAATAGCGTTGTAAGTACCCTTTTCTCTAATATATCCTTGATAGAATTTATACTGAGCTATAGGATCAATAATAATATTTGTAAGATACGAGCGAGGGGTATACCCTGTTAGATGTTGTGCGGCTTTTTGTTGTCCGGCATCAAAATTATCTATATCTAAACTATAAAAATCTTGGAATTGGCTAATTTTATAATCAAAGTTTGGTAATAATCCAGGGATAGGTTTAGATGGTAAAATGTGCCATAGAGTAAAATCAAAGGTTTGTGCTCCATCAATATTATTAATAGCCGAGTAATACCCCCCAGAATAATATACCGCATCTCCAGCATTATAATCGGTATACTGTTTCCAGTTACTTATTTTTGCAGTGTCATACACAAAGCCAGGACTAAAATAATCGCCATTCCATCCAGCGGTTCTAAACCCACTTAATTTCATTCTTGCCTGATAAAACCCAGTTTCAACACTATATACTACATTATCAAAAATTGTTTTATTATTAAACACCATACCGTGTTCTTTTTGTACATTTCTAAATACAGCAAAATATATTCCGTCATTAGAATTTATTGTAGAAATAGTACAAACACCATTTTGTCTTGTGATGTTTATTCTATTTTTTGATATTAGCGTACCATTAGCAGACATCACATTATAAGAATAAAATGGATCAAAAATATTATCAACTACAGAATTTGTAGAAGTAAATTGTACTCGTTCAGCAAACGGACTTAAAGCGATAACACTGTTATTGGCCCAATTTTGTGTGGACCAATATAAAAACTCCTTGGCTGTAAAGTTCCAATCTATGTTGGTTCCGAAATTAGAATTATATAAATCAAATACAAATCCTTGTTTGGTTAACCACGCACCATATCCAATAATAATATCATATATCTCTTGTACTGTATTAAATGCTGTTCCGTACGGAACTTGTGTAATTGTGTCGCTGAAACTTGCAGCAATTTGAACGGTTACACCGCCAGTTATTGGCAATGATTGAATCTGTTGATATAGAGCAGGATTGAATACACTTTCCGCTTGATGTGCTATTTTTACAACATAAAAATTACTACCATATTGTACATATTGTCCCTTTTGATAAAATTTATTAACAGGGGAAGAATTAGCAGTTGTAGTTTGATCCGAAGTTAACCCTGTTTGACTATAATTAGATGTGTTAGACCAGGTAACAAACGAAGTAGTTACACCACCAATATTTAAGGTAGGAGTATATCCATTTCTTATAGGTTGGTATATATTAAAATATGGATTTGTTTGGTCATATCCTTTAATTACAAAGCTGCCATTTACTTTCTGGATTATAATTCCGGAGATACTGTTATAACTAATGGGGTCGCTTACATTTAATATTAATGTATAATCCTGCGGAGATAATAATGCCCCAGGACTGGTAGCAGACGGATCTATAGCATTGATAGTTACTTGTAAGGTGCCTTGACTTACAAATCCGCCTACCTTGTGAAACAAATTATAAGACAAATAATCTATATCAGACTGCAATTCTAGATTATAATTTTGTGTGCGCTGACGTCCAGTTTCACTAACATATACACTGTACCCAGCTGTTAATCTGTTATTAACTCCTTGTACAACAATATTTTGAATATTTAAAAATGAATAATTTAAATTTTCTCCATATGTCCATTGTCCAGCAATATTTTTTTGAACACGACTTGTGTCATACATCAAGGCCGAATATGTTGCCGGACAGGTTAATGCTAATAATTTCTGAACTGCAAATGGATAATAGCTACTACGTCTCCATGCGGTTTCTGCTGGTCCTTGATCGCCAAACCTCCAATTTTGTCTTTCGCTAGATGGTGTATAATTAGTTAATAGATTAACCGTAGGGTTCAATAAATTTCCATATTCGTCTACCGGTAAAATTGTCGATAATCCAGGTCGAGCATACAACACATTAATTGTATTTGTATAGGCATTACGGCCAATTTCAATGTCTTGCCATAATAAAGTGTTGCCAGATGTGTATGGTGACGGGCCATACACAGATGTCCACCAAGTTGGAATTTCGCTAAATCCTAACATTTCCCATGGGCAAGTATGCGGGCGATCTGTGCCGTAGAAATATTTGTATATACTTCTCCAATATCCGTTTATTGGGTCTTTTATTAATGAATTATATGATCCAGCAAAGTTCCAGGTAAATGAGTTATCTTGATTAAAAGTTGTATTTTCTGTATAATCAATTCCATATGCTCCGGCCCAGTTAATAAACTCTTTATTTAAAATAGAATTAATTTCGTTCAATGAATATTTGGTATTGGCAAATGCTCCGGGAATTACTGTATTAATATCAAACAATTCAGGTCTATATTGCGTTTTAATATTGTTGTAGATTCTTTTTTCAAATTCTAAAATAATAGCATCTCGATAATCATTGTATGCCACAGTAATACTACCGTCGTGTCCTTGTATAACATTTACAGGTTGGTTGGCATATGTACTGTCTAAATATATTTTAGGTGTAAATTTTGGATACAAACCCAATTTAGTAGGTGTTGGTGGCACAAAGCTACCTGAGGTATCTGGGTATTGGTGTACAGTTAAAACATCTTTAATGTTTAATGGAATTAAAATTGTTATACTAGAATCGGCAACATTAAATTTATAATCAATACCTAGCAACAATTGTTCGCTATTTAAATAAACTAAAATTGCTGTTAAACTTAGTGTATCAGGATTAAAATCTAAACCAAGTGGGTATTTTACATTTCTTGAATCCGTCACTGTCCAGGTTCTTGAAGTAAAATCTGTCCCATATGGAACCATGTCTGACAGATAATACTCACTTAAAATATTCATTGAAATATTCATTGCTGTTAATGCCTGATCAACAGCGGTAACCGGATCTAGTTGATTTCCTAATATTAAAATTTGTCTTAAAAAACCCAATTTATATTGATTATATTGATCAGCTGCCTTTGTTAACGCATTAATGACACTATGTTCTTTCTTGCCGATAAACATTTGAGCAAACGGTATAGGATCGACATTAGAAATTAATCTACGTCCATATTGTTCAATATTATCTATATCCCGTAAATTACTATCACCGGGAAATGATCCCAAAAAGGCAGGCGCATTTTCTGCCATTGATTGACAATGATCTTGAAGATCTGTTAATGTTATTGATTTTAACAATCCATTTAACGGATTATTAGTAAGTCCCAGCGGTGATTCGTAGTATCCTGTATTATTAGATAACGGTAATTTTGAATACAATTTAAACAACACATTTGTTCCAGCCGCCAATGTATTATTAAAATTAACAAACACATTACCTGATATAGACACTGTAGTAAAACTACTAGTTGTTAATTTAGTTGAATTAACAAATACATCTATCCCATCTGTTATACCAAACTCATCAATTGCGGTTATGGCAATCGTCGATGTTGTTTCAGTAGTAGATTGAAATTGTAATACCGGAATTTGATATCCTGTAGTTCGTGTCCACACATTGGCATAAACATCGCCCGTTGTTTCAAAAAATTTACAATACGTATTTGAAGTAGGTATTATTATACTGTTTGATCCAAGAGTAATATTAATAGTGCTATCATTAAAATAATTAGTGAATAAGTAACTACCAACACTAACACTGTTTTGATAACTTACAGGAAATCCTAAAATGGGGTCAGTTGCCCCTGTTCCAAGTGTATAACCAAATATTTGATTGCCTTTAAAATCTGTAACGTAGTGAGCGGTATCACTGTAGCTATTTCCAACATCATCAAATAAATCAAATAACGGAGGTTCATTTAATTTTGTGTGCTGTTGAGAAAATATCCACTCGCTACCATTATACCACCAGCTGGTTCCTTTATACATGTTGCCTTGCACAACGCTAACACTATCTCCAAATGTTGGTGTATGATCCTTTGCCGGAATTAATGCTAATCGACGACGATCACCGATAATATTATAGGTAACTTCCCAAATTTTGCCTTTGACTATCGGATCCGGATCAGCATTAAAAATGACTCTATCGCCCTGCCCCAACAAGGCTGGATGTGATTGATCAAAGTCAACCATAAATCCCCACGACCCTTCAACAGTTTTAAACACATCGGTGGTGTTGTTATCTATCCAATCAACATTAGATATTGCATTTTTACCAAAATTATATAACTGCAAATTGGCTTTAAACTCAATTATCGGTTTCTGTGCTCGTTGAGTAGCAACAAACTCAGGTTGACTGCCATTTGCTATAGCACTAGCGGTTATCACATCTTGGTGTACCCACCGATTATATCTAGTCCAAGGATTTAAATCTTGACTGGCACGATTGATTGTAACATACTCAGGGGTTATGGGTAATGTTTTATTCCCATCAAACGGGTAGGTATCAAATCCAGTCGCATCAAAACTTTCATCATAAATTGTAGAAATTTTTCCGGCGGTTACCAAAGAATTATAATCAACAAGTACAATCGACGAGCCCACTCCTTCGACAAAAAAGTATTTGTCTATGTAATTAGAAGTTATATTTGTACCTGTGAATTGGACAAGCATTCCATTAGACAATGCCACCGTGGACGTACCAACTGTGGTTATAAATTTAGTATTACCTATAATGTCTGTGTCAACATTTATACTATCATTATTAATTAAGATAGGGGCTGGACCAGTTACCAACCAATAATATTCTTGATAGTTGATAAGTTTGTCCCAGTCAATATGGGGATTATACGAATAAAAATCACTACGAAACAGTCTATCGAGATTATTTGTAATTCCACCGTTGACTGTAATTTGATTAATTAAATCATCGTAGGCTATAACTTCTTGTACTGTTAAATTAACGTCATTGATAACTAACGCCGGCTGTAGACTATATGCTGAACGGATTGGTGTAAAATCAGATATGTAATTATCAGTAGTCGATACATAATTGGGAGTGGTTTTGTTTCCAATAAATCCATCAATACGCTCCAATTGAGCAGGCTGAATCAATTGATCAATAGTACTAGATAAGAATTTTGAATTTTTATCAGTTTGGAAATATGTAGGTAGTAAATTAACTGATTGGAAAGTCGATGTAGTCATTATTAATTTCCAGCACTAGTTATGATCGACTTGGTATCTAATTGCCCTGCCGTTATGGCCGAAATTATCTGAATATTTGCAGCGGTTGCCCCGCTTATAAAAATTTCGTTATGTTGACAGGCAATTTCATACAAACTACCAAAATTGTTATTTGGATTTACTGGAACAATAACAAAGTTTGTTATATCAGGAGTTAGTAGATTCATTATATAGGCGCTCAATTCACTAAAGTAAAAGCTCTGACCAAATTCCCAATTTTCTAAAGCAAAAAATAGGTTGATAGCATCCAATATACGCGATTTGATATCATTGGTACTTAATATACTGGTCTGACTCTGTACCGCTTTAAATGTGGCTTGTAAATTTAAATCAGCAGTTGATCCAAATAACACTGTATAAGTCACAGGCTGGTATATAATTTGATCACTAATTGTTTTGATAGGCTCTAGACTAGCTGAGTAATTATCTTCTAATGCCGCACTAGTTGGAGGTAAAGGTTTTGTACCATTTCCAGTTAATAACCAATTTCTAAATGCCGAATCATAATCACTAGTTAACATATAGATATCAATAATATTACTTTTACTAGGATCTATTCTGGTATCTTGTCCCGTATTATGTAGATACTGAAACTTTAAACCGCTACGCCCCGGATAAACAATATAAGTTGAAGCAGATGTATCGTATATCCATGGATTATTAATTGCCGAGGTACTTGTACTATAGCTGTTAACCACATTATATTCTGAATTATAAAAATAAAATAAATCGCCAGATGTTGGTGTTATAGTACCATCACTTATGGCGTTAAAAGCATCAGCCGGAGTAGGATATGCGGTAAACATACTACTATTGACTAATTCATAAGTCAACCCATCTGACTGGAGCTGAAAATAAACAAATTTATCTAACTGATTGGTAATTTCATTTGTACTTGTGGTAGAAACAATATTATTAAATGCGTCAGGATCGACAATTTGTCCAGAATTATTATAATCATAAAAACTTACAGTAACTTGTCTTGGTTCAACATATCCGTCTGATTGTGTTATTGTTCCGTCAATTTGCCATATATAATCATTACCCAACGATAATGCGCTTGTGGTGTTCAATGTGTTTACTGACAATACTGTAATCTTATCTTTAATAACAGTATCTGCTGTAAAATCGTAATTAATATTATTTGAATCAACAAAAAATCCTGTTTGTCTGTCACTTTTAAAAATATAATTTGTTTGTCTATATTCAACTGTATAGCTTGTTCCATTCCAGGAGAATGCCACTAACCAACTAGAATCTAAATTAGAATTACTTATGTTATTTTGATATTCTAAACTAAACGGACTTACTAAATCTAAATTGCTATCAGCAATAACATTCCATATTCTATTTGTTACATCAAATGATAGCCCAAAATTTCTTTGTATTAAACATAAATTTACAAGCTCTGTAATAAACAAGTTTGAAAATGAGTTAACAAATACAGGAATTATTTCTATCGGTATTGAATTACTTGGAATTACATTACTCATTGTAATTGGTCCAACTCCGTTGCTCAATGCGCCGGTACCATTATTTGATCCATCGCCCACTACCTGCGATACCAAAGACCAAATGTAGTCTACTGTTGTAGATGTTTTTTTATTAACCAATGTACCATTTGGTAAAAAATATTTTCCTATTGGTGGTGTAAATTTAATCAAGGCGCCGGCACCTATATAAGCAAGATAACTGTTTGAAAATCCACCTACCGCAGTAATAATATTGGTTGAGATTGTAGTAAAATAACCTGTGCTTTGTCCAGAAGACTTTGTAACCTGCTGCCATTCAATATTTGAAATAGTAAGATCAGGTCTTGGATACTCATCAAAATAAAATGAACGCATTTCCGAAGAGGCAATGATCGGAGTTACTTGATTTTGAATAACTGTATAAATGTCATTTTTACTATTGAATGAGAATTCAAAACTATTTTTCACAACATCTTTATATAAAATACCATCATCAGCAAAAATATTTGTACTGCTATATTTTCCACTTACATCACTAAGTTCAAAATATTTACTAATGCCACTTGATACCCTGGCTATGCTTTTAACTTTAAGTATTTCGCTACCGATGTTTAAAGGAGCAATATTGTAATCCTCCCCGGTAACCATACGATTTTGTGTATAATAAGTTTGTGGAGCATTTTTTTGAATACTGGCATTGGATTCAGTGCCTTGACTATTTGCCACTGTATACTCTAAAGAATATGTTATGGTTAACGTATGGCTTTGTCCTGACTGATTGACATAAGGAATTCTAACACTAACCCCTGCCATTTGTGGCGGAGTAATTGTGTAAGTTAATCCATTACTTTGACGATAAAATAATCCAAAATTACCAATAGGTAAATTTCCAAAACTGCCATCAGAAAATGTTAAATCAATTTGATCTCCATCTCGGGTTGATACACTATAAAAATTACGGGTGGTGGCATTTAAACTATTGTATATAACATTATTGCCGGTTAGGGAAGGAACTTGTGTCCACAATGTTGAATAGTTTCCGCTAAGGTTTTTTTGCCATAGCCAGATATCTGAATTATTGATGTTTGTGATGTTGACGCCGATAATTTCGTTAGGTACTGGAGCCGGGATATTAAAATTACTTGAACTCAATGTACCTTGCCGAAAATGACTAAAGAATCCAGTATTGGCGCTAGAATTTCCTTGATTATCATTTTGATAGATAACAGAAAACTGTCCTCCGGGAATGGGAGGTTCTTCATAAATGTACGTTGATCCCGAAAAGGTAGTACTTACCAATTCAAAAATCATCGGAGTTCCGTTAATATTTTGTGTAAAACTATAAACTGGTACATCCGTGTTTGAACTGTTGATTCTATATTGTTGAGTTAAAATTCCACCGATTGTACTTTGATCTGCTGGATTGCCAAACACCGACGGAGTAATAAAGGAACTATTTAATATTGTTAAAAACTGATTATACCAATTTGAGTTTGTAGAATCATTCCACCCAATTGTAGTATTACTGAGATTATTACCCAATGAGTCATAAACATTATCAGTGGTCGAAATTGCTGTCATTTTTAATAGGCCGTTCGCTGGCATATTTCTACTAGGAACATAACTAATCAGTTGAGCCAATCTTAGTATACTGTCCCTACGAGTGGCGGTTTCTAAAAAGTTTTCGCGTGCATTTAAATCAATTCGAAAACTTAGATTTTGTCCTAGATAAGCAATTAAATCTACTAAGGCAATATACTCACTACTATCAATAAAATCGTTAAAATCTTCAGGAAAGTTTTCATGAAGATAAGAAATCATAATCCTGCGCAATGTTTCAAAATCGTAACTTTGAAACTCTGCATTGGGATACGATTGATAAATCTTTTTCCAATCTTCTGTGACTAGATATTGCGAATTAGTTGCTGGAATTGTCATATTTTTTGCCTATACCGTATTTATTGCGGCAATAAACCACATATATTATTGTTGCTGAGTTACCAACCCAACTTCCTGATCAAATGCTAATGCTAAATTTACCGACTGATTGTTGTAATTAAGTACCAATGTAAGTTCTATTAAATATCCCTGCGGATATTCAGAAATGTCTATTTGAGTTGGATAAATTCTAGGATCACTATTACAAATATTCATTACATCTTGCCGTATTTGATCTTGTACATCTGGGGTCAACGGTTCAAATAGTAATTCCCAAATTATGCTACCATAAGTAGGATTCATTACCCGTTCGCCTCGTTTTGTATTAAAATTGTTGATTAAATCTTGTTTAATTAAATCAAAATCGTAAAGTTTACTACCAGTATTGGTACTATCTATCGTGCTGAACCCTACATAGAATTGGCTAGTTTGTGGAGCTTGATCTTGTATAGGATTAGCACTTGGTATTGTAAAGTTTTTATATGGCATAATATAGTATTTACTACGATTGTATTTTAGTGAAGTCAGGATTTTTTCCAGCTACTTCGAGACATTTAATAACTTCGGCTTTCATATTTGCTGTAAAATCTGTCATCATTTGTATAGTAATATAACCTAATTTGTTGGGATCAAATACAGTATTGTGTAGATAGTACTTGGAGGTTGTTGGATCAGTTGCTGAGCAAATTATTTGCTCGGGCAAATAAAATCTAAAAGCAGGTAAGAACACAGTTGTATAAATGTTCCCTAATGAAGGATTTGGACATTTTAAGGTTGGCCATCCCCATAATTTATGGAAATATTGATACACCCAGTCCATTTGCTGTACTCTAGACAATCCCCGCAAATATCCAGTAGTTGTTCCTAGAGATTTGGCTGCATCATTGCCAAATTGTATCAATCCTGTGTAGCCTAAATTATTAGTAATTGCCGGATCAAATGTTCTAGCACTTTCTGAATTCATAATAGCTAATAAATCAATAGGCTCAAAAGTTAATAAAGTGGCAACTTGTTTGACTTTGTTTAAAAATGCGTCATCCGTAGTCCAAGGTGTGGGAACCCCGTTAACAGTTCCTCTATCCTTGCCCGGTCCTGCCTTGAACGGCAACGGTTTACTGGCACTTGGTGGAGCACTAATAATAACCCCATTGTTTGTAGTATATGTGGCCTGAATATTAGCATCAGTATTTGTTATACTGTACAGAGCAGGATTATTATTTTCATGACCACCCCACGGCTCGTGGCTTGGAATTCTTTGCATGATAGAAGAAACCGGGGTAGCCGAATAATGGTTGCCTGACCAACTTGTTGCGGTTGAATTTTGAGCCACACTGAATAAATTCAATCCGATAGGAGCAATTGGCGTAGCAGATGTAGGAGCCGTTGGAGCCGTTGCCTTTACAGCATTTTGGTTTATAATACCTGCGCTCATTGTTATTGAAGGTCCGCCACTTAATGCTAAATCCCCACCAGCACCGACAGCAATTTGACCGCTTGCTCCAATACTAATTGTACTTCCGCCAACATTTACGTTACCTGAAGATTTTAAATTTAGACTGCCCGACGATGTTTGATTTAACACCCCCCCGACTTTGATATTTGAATTATTTGCCACAATTAAATTATAATCACCAACTGCCTGAACATACATATTGTTACCAAGCAGATTCATATTATTTTGAGCACTGGCTGTGATATTTCCGCCGGCATTTGCTCCTTGCGCTCCGCCCAATGCCGAAATGTTAACATTTCTAACTGCTTCAATGTTTACATCTCGATCGGCACGAAAATTAAAATCTCCGCCTGAGTGTATGCTGATTGAATCATTGGCAAATATATCTATTTTGCCGTTAGACGTTAATTCTATCCAAGCAGACCCAGCACTATTTCCAATATAAATCAGGTCTTGACTGTTGTGTAATAATATTTGATGCCCTGTTCTGGTTCGTATTCTAACTAACTCATTATTGCCGTTTAAGTCGCCGTCGTCCATGACAAATGTCGACCCGCCCAGGCGACTAACAGGAGCTCTGGCATTTGTGCCAAATCCAATATCGGCTCGAATAGCGTTAGTTGCTGTGTTCAGTGGGCCGGGGGTACTTATGCCGTAAACCTGACTGGGGATTTCTCTACGAGCACTGCTCGATGTAACTCCCCTAACATTATCTAACAGCAATCCTTGTTGCAATAATCTATCAGCAAATGGGTGTACCGGTTTACCTATACTATCAACATTGGGATTTTTAGCGTTGTAAACTTTTTTATTAAACTCAGCAACTGGTAAACTCTTTACATCAGTACCGTACAGCTTTCGTTGAGCAGGAGTTAATTCAGCATGGTTACTGGCCGCAATTCCCGGAACCATATAATTTTGAAATATATCCTGCCCTGGAACACAGCCAATCCAATACCCTTGATTGATATCCGAGTTAACAAATATAACCATAACCGTTGTACCAATATCTGGTGGAACCATCCACATGCCGTAAGATTTTTGACTATGATCAAAGTCGGCACTATTGTTGCCTTGAAATCTAGCAGATGTTGTTCCAAAAAATGGCGACATATACCGTACAGGTAAAGAATTTGCTCGATTACTAACAAATCCCGGGATATGAGTTGTTAATATAACTTCTAATCCACCCATGTATGAGGAATCTAAATGATTAATTACTTCAGCAAGATACGGACCGGGGCCTGGTAGTTTGCTTTTAGTTCGTTGATTGATTGTCATTAATGATACTTACGCTCTCATGATCTTAGTTAGTGGCGATGCAGCATTTGATACCGCAGCCGATGCTGATGCTATTGTAGAACCAATAGTGGGAGTAGCACCAGTAAACGCTGAATAATCAGTTGATACCGGAGAACTACCTGTAAATATTGAATAATCTTGAGCAGTTTTATTGGTATCAGCCGAAACTTGAGCAGACGAATCTGGCGTATTAGTTAATGCGGGTGTTGTAATCGGATTTTGAGAGACTACACCTGTAGCATCTGTTTGTGGCTTACGCAGAACTGACAAACGTTGTTTAAAAGCACCATCCTTAAATGTACTTACAACAGTCAATACTTGATATATACCACTAAATGATACTTGTTGTGGGATAAAAATTGTCAGACCGCCTTCCCCAGTATTATCCACAGGTTGAATATCTACAGGATTTCTAAAATTAATTAATATCAGTACCTGCCCGTAATCTCTATTTACACTCCCGTCATCGTTTTGATTGAGTGCTAGCGATGTGGGGTTATAATTTCCTATCCCGCCTGTTGCCAAATAAAACGGGTCTCCTATAAGATCTACTTCCCCGGTAATCAAACTAGTTCGGGAATCAACAATAGCATTATGCATGGCACGAGACATAACCCAATATGGGTCATCTTGTTGCTGTCCGGCAGTTGGTTTTTCTAAATTACTTTTTTCCGTTAATGCCGAATCAACTCTCTGTCCTGCTACCGGAACACTGCTTTGTTGATCAATAGTAGTATTTTTAGTAACAGTTGCCGGCTGTACACCATCATCATTTGATCCTGCTGTAGCCGCTGGAACTCTATCATTGTTTCCTAGAGCATTACCAATTGCTTCATAAAATAATGTGTTAAAGGTTAATTTGAAAGATACTAAATCAACGTTTTTACCTGTATAAAGATAATTGTATACACGAACCGCTTGATATTTGTATTTGTCAACATCAAACTTTTGATCGGTATACATAGATAATGATGTATAATGTACTTTATAAGGAGTTACTACATATTTAAAATTTCTATAAGGCATTTTTGACTGATCATTTATAATCTGTTGGTTGGTAATCTCTAATTTTATTAAGAAATAATCAACCATACCGTACGCATCAATTAATGATGCTATATTCTTTAATAAATTTCTAGTATAATCACTATCCACTATTACAGCGGCTATACATTCATCAATATTTGAACCGGCAGAAAAACTAACTACTGAATCTGATGTGGGTGATAATCTAGCAAAAAACGAAGTTGCGGTTGATGATGTCGATGCAGCTATAACTCTTGAATCTATTTTATAAGCATTAGGTTTATCTGTGTCAGACAGATTTCCAAAAGAAAATATTTTTTTATCTTTTAAATTTACAGCAAATGATGATTCTATAAGAGTTCTGTTGGGAATTGTTTCATCAAATCCTTTACCATCTACCCATGAAGGAAATACAATAGCATATGTGTCGGCACCTTTTACGGTCTGTTTTGATTCGGCGGCAGCCTTGGCTCTCTGTTGTGATAATTCTACCATGAAGTTTTTTAATATATCGCCAACTGAAGCACCTTCAATTTGAATTGTTTGGTTAAGTTTATTATCTAAATTAGCAAACCCCAATTCATTATACGGAACTGCTCCACATTTATAGTGTGTTCCCCTTTCAGTCAATTCAACTTCTACTCCTGTTAACCCTAAAACAAAGTATCTAACAGTTCCGGGGATTTCAACTACAGGAGGAGGCATTCCGTGTTCTACATCTGTGTCGGGATATCCTACAAATTCCATTTTTAGAATAAAACTAGCCTGTGTATAAGACAAATATCCCGCTGCCACTGCCGCTACTTGTAGTGATTCAATAAATCCATTAATACTGTATGGCTCAAATACTTCAAATGAAATTTTAGTAGGTAGAGTCGGCCCAGTTTCTTTTTTAAACGACATGATTGTTTCAATTTCAACATTGTCCATATACATATCAAATCTACCCGGACTTCCCGGTATACCGTTATTAAGCCCGTTGAAACTATCAATCATTTTTTGTCCGGTATCATCAGTTGATGCTGTAGCTGTCATTACCTGACTACCTTTTCCGCCAGATTTTAATATTATTAAATTTTGAGAAGATTTTTGAAATACATCTAGTGTCGGGGTATTCAAAATAGATTTGTCTAGGGCGGCAAATGTAAATTTATACGAATACGATCTAAAAGAATTTAATACATTTATTCCAGCGTTGGGCGTGGGGCTAGGTGGGGTATTAACTATGCCTGGCGTTTTATCAACAATCTCTGCCGACGAAGCTTGCCCTAACGGTTTGGTGGCTTCGGCTGGTTTAGGCGGATGTTTTAACTCGTAGGTACGCTGTTCTGCAGCTTTATCAGCGGCCGCTTGTTGAACATTGGTAAGACCTCCTCCTCGACCACGTGGCATATTAGAATCCTAACGATTGTTTAAGTGTAGTAATTTTGGGTAAGTATATTCTTATACCGGTTACCATATCAAAAACTGGATCTTGTATAGTTGACGGATTACGTATGGCAAACACCCACCATAAATTAACTGTATTATATAGATCATACGATAATAATTCAGGTCTATTTTGATATTTGCTGTCTAACTGATATAGAATATCATCAGTCTCAAAAGGAAATGTACGGGGTGTCAATATATCTAAATAACCATTAGATTGATTTGTATTATAATACGGACTAGAATTAGAATATGTCACAGACATTATAAAAATCCCATATTTTTTCTAAGATTATCGCTTTCTAACCAAGACTGTACTCCATACTTTAACATATCTTGTCTGCTAAACATTGGTATACAAGTTACTGATATAGTCGATACCGTGGGGACTGATGTTTGTGCGTCAATTCCATATCGAGAATCTGAAGCAAATCCTCCCAAAGGATTACTACCTGCTGTGAAGTAATCAACCCCGTCAGGCAACTCTAATCTAAAACTGGTAATTGCAACTGGTACATAATCTAACATAAATCTACCATACGCATATAATCTACAAACAGGTGGGGGAGATCCAGCATCCCCATCTATTCCATATCGCATTTTTGTTAAGGCTCTTAGTAAATGTACTGTAGAAATATAAACTCCAGCATCTACTTCGTTTTGAACTGAAAATTTACCCTGTATACTTATAGAACCAACTGAACTATGCTTATAAAAATATTGAGTTAAATTGCTGTGTGTCGGATTTTGCGATTCATAATCTGCTTTGTGTTCAATGGATATTTGTGGAGTATAGGGAAATATTATACCGCCATTACTGAGTAAAGGAACAGATGGCAACGGACCGGTTGTATAGTTTTGTAGATAATTCGAGGGAACTTTAATTTTTACCCTTGTATCTGTCGAAACAGTATTACCCTTACCATTATAAAAGTTAACCGATGTACCCGGTTTAGCAGGCGGCATTGCTCCGCCTCCCTTTTTTAATGCTTTTGTTAGAATAGCTGTGGCCGAAACTTGCCCAACTATATTACCAACTGTTGATAGTAATCCCATATTTTTTCCTATGTACGTTATTTACCAATAAATAATATGCTAAGTTAATAAGATCAGTTGACATTTTAAAATCAAATGTTATACTTTATACTTAAGGAACAATAATAATAAGATGACCACAATAATACCGACCACAAGAAAGGTAAAATACCTAAACAACAGAGATCTATTAGCAGAAATACACCGTTCAAAATGTTCATTTTCAAGTTTCACAAAGCCAGAATACAGTCAACATGATATTATTTTGCCAAGCCTTGATAAAGTCAATATAAGAACCATAGCAGAAGCCAAACGAAATAGGGCCAAACGAATTGGACTCATTGCTTTTGCGACTGAAAAAGCCAAAGGCGATAAAAAAATTAAACTAGCAGAGTGTACTCCGGATTATAAAACAATAGACAAAACAGATATTGTTATACGAATTATGACGTTTGATCATATTCCATTGTCCCCTGGAAGAAAAAAGACCACAAAAACCGTAGCAGACGCACACGATAAAGTTAATTTTCCACCATTTCAACATTGGAAATTTAACGATAGCGATGAATTGATATGCGTGGGTAAAAGTCACTGGAAGGGAGGAATGAAAACCGGTAAGTTTTCTAAAGATCATGGTAGAATTACTGAAAATTTAGGAAAAATGTACATCAAACTAAGTGAAAGATACGCACAAAGAAGTAACTGGCGCGGATATACATATGTGGATGAAATGAAAGGGCAGGCTATTTTACAGTTAAGTCATATCGGATTGCAGTTCGATGAGTCTAAAAGTGAAAATCCATTTGCTTATTATACTGCCGCAGTCACTAACAGCTTTACTCGAATTTTAAATACTGAAAAGAAAAGTCAAAATATACGAGATGATTTGTTAGAAGAGGCAGGGCTAACTCCAAGTATGACTAGGCAAAACAGTCAAGAATATGCCGAAGAAATTGCTAGACAAGCAGAACTATATAAAAATATGCGTATGCCAAAGAGTGATGAAGATATCGAAGGTGAAGAAGAAACGGGGGCTTGACATTTAAATCTCAAACACATAGAACTCCGCGGAAGTTTTGAAGAAATTAGAGGTTGAACCCAAGCACAAACCTGTGCTATACTTTAACAGTAAAAGTGGATTTCAACGACAGATCAGCCGGTGATACAAAACTGTGTTGAAAAAATCTAAAAATAAAGAATTTTATAATGGGTATAAGGCTAAGGAAGTTTAATGGGGTTATTTAAAAAAGTCGCCTGCATGACAGATTTACATATTGGATTAAAATCAAACTCCTCTATTCATAATCAAGATTGCGAAGAATTTATAGATTGGTTTATTGAAGAATCTAAAAAAGCAGAGTGTGAGACTGCAATCTTTCTCGGGGATTGGCATCACCATAGAAATTCTATCAATTTATTCAGCCTTGACGTATCAATCCGTTGCTTAGAAAAGCTGGGTGCAGCATTTGAACAGTTCTACTGGTTTCCTGGAAATCATGATTTGTTCTACAAAGATAAACGCGGTATTCACAGTTCTGCCTTTGGAAGACATATCCCCGGAGTAACCGTAATTAACGAAATTACAACCCTGGGAGATGTCACCTTAGTTCCGTGGTTAGTGGGAAACGAATGGAAAACTATTGGTTCTACTAAAAGCAAATATATATTCGGACATTTTGAATTGCCACTATTTTATATGAATGCAATGGTACAAATGCCTGATCATGGAGAATTACAGGCTAGCCATTTTACCCATCAAGATTATGTGTTTAGTGGTCATTTCCATAAACGCCAACAAAAAGACAAGATTGTGTATATAGGAAATGCTTTTCCTCACAATTTTGCCGACTCAGGGGACGATGAACGAGGTATGATGGTGCTAGAATGGAATGGTACTCCAGAATTCATTAATTGGGATAATTGTCCAAAGTATCGAGCAATTAATTTAAGTACGTTATTAAATGATACTGATAATATTATGAAGTCTAAAATGCACTTAAAAGTCAATTTAGATATTAATCTTTCGTACGAAGAAGCAAATTTTTTAAAAGAAAACTTTACCAAGAACTACGATATTAGAGAAATGGGGTTAGTTCAAGATAAAACCAATTTAGATGGAACTGTCGACGATAGCCCAGATAATACATTCGAAAGTGTTGATCAAATAGTTTCTGATAGCTTGGTTAATATTGAGAGCAAACAGTTTGATAAAAATACATTGCTACAAATTTATAATGATTTATGACATTTCGAATTAATAACCTAACCGTAAAAAACTTCATGAGTGTAGGAGGGCAAACTCAGGCTGTAAATTTTGAAGATCAAAGTTTAACACTAGTGTTAGGTTCTAACCTAGACCTTGGCGGTGACGATACAGGATCCCGCAACGGCACTGGCAAGACTACGATTATTAATGCGTTGAGTTACGCACTGTATGGACAAGCACTGACTAATATCAAGAAAGAAAACTTAATTAATAAAATCAACAGCAAGAATATGCTTGTTACCGTTGAATTTGTAAAAGCAAATAATACTTACCGTATTGAGAGAGGAAGAAAACCCAATGTACTCAAGCTGTTTGTTAACAATACTCAAATAAAAACAGAAGAAATTGACGACGATGCTCAAGGAGATAGCAGGGATACACAGAAATCTATTGAGAAAATGTTGGAAATGTCACATACTATGTTTAAACATCTTGTGGCCTTGAATACTTATACAGAACCATTTCTTGCTATGAAGGCCGCAGATCAACGAGAAATTATTGAACAACTGTTAGGTATTACATTACTCAGCGAAAAAGCAGAAGTATTAAAGATTTCTGTTAAAGAAACCAAAGACGCTATTGTAGAAGAAACTGCTAGAATCGAAGCAATCAAGATTGCCAATGAAAATATTCAAAAGAGTATTAACTCGCTTGAATTAAAAAGTCAGGCATGGGAAAATAAAAAAGAACAGGATCTTACGGCACTAGTCAATAGTATACAAACACTAATCACTGTAGATATTGACGAAGAATTATCTGCCCATATCCGATTAAAATCTTGGGAAGATAATAATTCTAAAATTATAAGTCTACAAAAACAAAAATCTACATTGGAATCTGCTGTAATTCAGGGAGAAAAAACACTTAATAAGTATGTAACCGAATTACAAAAGTTATCAAACAAGCAGTGCCCGGCATGCGAACAAGATCTTCATGATCATAAACACAAAGAAATGACCGATAGTGCTATTGCACATGTTGAAGAAGCAACTACTTATCTAACAAAAATTAAAAATGATTGTGATAAAATCGTAGCAGAACTTGCTTCAATAGGAGAACAAGATCGGCGTCCTATTACATTTTATGATACAGAAGCAGAAGCGCTGGGGCACAAGAACAATCTAACTAGTTTAGAAAATAGATTAACCGATAAAGCTGACGAGTTCAACCCATATGCTGAACAAGTTGAAGAACTCAACCGTAGTGCCTTACAGGAAATCAATTGGGATATTGTTAACGAACTCAATAATCTCAAAGATCATCAAGAATTCTTGTTAAAATTGTTAACAAGTAAAGATAGCTTTATACGTAAAAAGATTATTGATCAGAATTTAAACTACCTCAATAAACGATTAGGGTATTATATTGACAAGCTCGGGTTGCCACACCGAGTTATATTCCAAAATGATCTAACCGTTGAAATTACACAATTGGGGCAAGATTTAGATTTTGATAATTTGAGTAGAGGCGAACGCAATAGATTAATTTTATCTATGAGTTTTGCGTTCCGAGATGTTTGGGAGGGATTATATCAAAGTGTTAATTTATTGTTTATTGACGAACTCATCGATTCTGGAATGGACAGCGCCGGGGTTGAAAGTTCTTTGGCCGTATTAAAGAAAATGGTTCGTGAACGTCACAAAAATATATATCTTATATCACACAAAGATGAATTAATAGGTCGTGTAAACAATGTACTCCGTGTTATTAAAGAATCTGGATTCACTTCTTACTCTAATGTTATCGAGTCTGTGTAAAACAACAAATAACTCCTTAAAAAAACAGCTATGTCAACTAATCCATATCTAATCGAATATCAAAAACTCTACTCAAAATATGTAGAGCAACTTATGATTGTGCATAACTACCATGATAACTTTGTAAAATATATAGGATTGGAAAGTAGTAGAAAAATTCGAATCGCTCTTATGGAAATGATCAAACTTGAAAAAGAAATGAGATTTGCTTGCCGCGAAGCCTATAAAGAAAACAACAGATTACTAAAAGAATCAAGAAAAAAGCCGCGAGCCGGGTGTACATTACCAGGAAAACGTGGATCTGGACGACGAAAAAAAATAAAAACAGGAAATGACAATGCTACAAATCAATAGATATAAATCTGTGAGTTGCAAGATATGCGATGGGCATACTTCTATACTGGGTCCAGTTGATTTTAACAAGAACTGTGAAGGGGACAAGGTCAAAGACAAAATGCCTTGTATAGGACATGCTGTGTATTATCATCAATGTAATAGCTGTAAATTTATTTTTACTGTAGATTTTGACGAATGGACCATTGATGATTATTTAGAAAATATCTATAATGAAGATTATGATATAGTGGATCCAGAATATATGACCAAAAGACCCAATAATTTAGTCAACTGGATTTTACCTTATCTGAACGACGATAAAAGTATAACATTGCTAGACTACGGAGCAGGGAACTCGGTATTTGGAACAGAAATATCTAAATTGGGGTGGAAGTGTGAATCATGGGATCCAATGTGGAAAAAGGATCCTATTTTTGACAAAGATACCAAATTTGATGTTGTTACCTCATTTGAGGTACTTGAACATACACCAACCCCGTATAAAACTGCCAAGGAAATGATTGATTTTATTAATCCCGAATCCGGTCAACTAATCATACAGACATTGGCCAACGATATTATCAAAGATGAAGGTATAAATTTTTGGTATATTGCGCCACGCAATGGACATGTATGTATGCATAGTTTACAAAGTCTGAATATTATGTTTGATCAATTGGGCATGGAGGTTCAACATGAATGGTATAGCGTACATTTTGTTTCTTGGAAAGATTAATGTCGTGGATATACCAAGATCAAATAGTGTCGGAGTTACCTGAAGACTGCATAGGCTTTGTTAGTAATCAGATAAATAAAAGTGCCAGTCGCGATGTTGAAGCATCCACCGGCTCTAAAGTTTACAGGAACTATCAGCAATGTATTTACAATACTATGTCTATGCCTATCTCAGGGCAGACGGAACTCCTTACTATATAGGTAAAGGAAAAGGCAAAAGAGCAACTTCTAAGAGAAAAGGTGAAATTACCTGTCCAAAAAATCCTGCTCAAATTATAATGGTCGAACAAAATCTCAGTAATATAGGTGCGTTAGCAATAGAACGACGATTAATTCGTTGGTACGGGCGTAAAGACTTGGGCACAGGCATTTTAAGAAACTTAACCGACGGTGGCGATGGTGCTGCAGGAGTTCGACGGACTGAAGAACAAAATAAAAAAAATAGGGAAAGACAGATCGGTATTAAAAAGCCTATCATTTCTGCAAAGAATAAAGTATCTTTATTAGGAAATACTAATGCCCGAGGAAATAAAGGAAAACCAAAGTCAGCAGAACATAAACTAAAAATAAGTTTGTCAGCAAAGGGCAAACCAAAGTCAGAAGCACAAAAGTTAAAACAATCACAAGCTATGTCCGGAAGGAAACAATCTGCCGAAGTTATTGCAAAAAGAACAGGTGCTACTATAGGAAATAAATGGTGGAGTAAGGAT